>Ga0209633_10001455_pt1 | contig 24288 bp, 20 predicted proteins | sample Cruoilmetagenom1_FD_187290 | JGI IMG/M metagenome (GOLD analysis project Ga0209633, IMG submission 187290) | Oil polluted marine microbial communities from Coal Oil Point, Santa Barbara, California, USA - Sample 1 (SPAdes) (version 2) | ecosystem: Environmental > Aquatic > Marine > Oil seeps ...
GTAAAAGGAGTATCGGTCATTAAAATTGAAGAAAAGAAATGTTGTTTAAAGGCCACCCAATCGACAACTTTTTCAGTTTCATCATCATCTTGTGATAGATAACTTACATCATCTTCACTTTTGAAGTAAAATTCTGTGTACATATTTTCTGTACTCAAACTTTTTTCTTGTCGATAAGCTTTTAAATTCCAGTCTAAATTTAATTTTTGTGAAGCATTGATTGCCCTATCCATTCCCTGTGATTTGATCGCAAAATCTAACATATAATCTCCTGGCTTAATTTCATAACGATATTCTAAATATCTATCGTTTGAGACTTTTAACTTCATGGAAAGTACTTGATTATCTCCATTTTTTGTTAATGTAGGCTCGAAGAACAGGTCTTTGGTGTTTAAAATTCTATTATCTGTAGTGCCAAAATTTATATTAAATGAAGCATTGTTGGCATTCACTAAATATAAGGGCAATGAATCGTGCGTCTTAAAGTTTTTTAGTTCTACTTGAGTAATCTGACCACCTTTATTCGCGACTTTTATTTTTAATAAATCATTTTCTATAGTAGTTTCGTTCTCTTTGGCTGATGGTAGGGTAGCCCCATAAGCAAAAACACCTAACTCGTTTTGAACATTTGCTAAAGCAATTGAATCATTTGGGTTTATAGCCTTAACGACTGTTTCTGATTGTACAGTGTCTTTTTGGAGTTGTTGCTGTATTTTTTGAATAGAATCTTGAATCTGTTCAGTTTTTTGTTTGGCGAGCTCTTCGGGCGTAGGTTGATTGGTATAAAAATACCACATCATTATGGCACCTAATAAAACAAATCCTATAAGTGAGTTTACATCAAATTTTTTTTCTTCCATAATTTGGGATGTCAGGTTGACATATATATTAAAAGCTATTTGCTTAAATAGTAGACAAAAAGTCTAATATTAGTATCTTTTTTGCAGATGCGAAAGTATAAAAAACTAAGCATATAGCCTTTATTTGTTATGATTTTTTGGGTTTTATTTAATAATGAAAACACATATCGCTTTGTATAGTCAAAATGTATTCCAAAAAAGATTTTAAGTTAAGATATTATATGTCATGAATATTTGAAAGATGGATTCCTGCTCTTGAAGTCTCGGGACAGGAATGACAAAATAACGAAAGGATTAATAAGTTAGTATGAGTTCGACTTTAAAAGTATGGATAATAAATAAACTATGTTGCTTATCAGTATTTTGTCTGTTCGAGCGAAGTCGAGAACTATTTAAAGACCTTTCGACTGCGCTCAAGGGGGCATTTAAATTAGTCAAATAAATTTTTAATGGCAATGGCTAATTTATTAGCTGCCTTTGGATTATTTCTAAACCATAATTCAGGTTCAATTAATTCTAATTCTGCAATTGCTAATTGTCCTTGATTATCGGTAAACATATCTACTCTCGCATATATAGGTTTTGATTGACATGCATTTACCGTCTTTTCGGCAAATTTTATTTCTGCTGATGTAGGAATATAATCATAGACAGCACCACCAAAATCATCCTGGACTCTAAAATCACCTTTGCTAGCTACTTTTAATACAGCATGCGTAAATTTACCGTCAATAATTACCATTGAGAGTTCTCCTTTTTCAACAATGTTATGTTGGAAAGGTTGTAACATAAATGCTTCTTTAGCAATCAATTCCTTAAAAATTGCTTCATGAGAATGTAAGTTCTTAAGGTTTAATTTATAAGTATGTCTTGCAGCACCTGAAACTACAGGTTTTAAAACAGTTTCTGTCCAGTTGGTTTCTTTGTGAAGTTGTGCTAATGTTTTTTTTGAACTAGCTTCAACGAATAGTGTTTGTGCACAGTGTACTCCGTTATTTTCTAGATCTTGTAGGTAATGTTTGTCAATATTCCATTTGATAAGACTTTCAGGATTTATAAAATTTGTTTGTTTACTTGCAGCGTTTAGCCAAGTTGAAAATTGGTCAAAACGATCAAAATAATCCCATGTAGATCTAAATAAGGCATAATGTGTACTTGACCAATCAAAGGTTTGATCATCCCAAGATAATTTTATAACATTTAGACCTTCTTTTTCTAGTGCTTTGAGCATTAAATTATCTTCTAGTAAGACATTACGATTATAATCATTTATTTGACTAGGGTTTACATATCTAGGGTCAGTTAGAATGACTACATCAAACTTCTTCATTCGAATTTTGTGTTTGTTTTTTGTGTTTTATTTTAATATCCAGCTGCTTTATCATCACCTCTAGGGTCAGCCCCACCTTCTAATCTACCATCAGGCAATACTAAAATTGCATCAACTTTACCTATGACAGGTGAATTACTTTGATCAATTTTATAACCTAGCTTTTTTAACGAAGCAAATACTAATGTGTCAAATGATGGCTCAAATTTTATATCATCTGGTAACCATTGATGGTGAAAACGAGGTATAGAAACGGATTCTTGCATGGTCATATCGTATTCCAATACATTTAAAATGTTTAGCATCACCGAAGTAATAATAGTAGAACCTCCCGGAGAGCCCAATACCATTTTAAGCTTACCATCTTTTTCAACAATTGTTGGCGTCATTGAACTTAGCATACGTTTTTCGGGAGCAATTGCATTCGCTTCAGCACCTATTAATCCAAACATATTGGGTACACCGGGCTTTGCACTAAGATCATCCATTTCATTGTTTAAAAAGAATCCTCCTTTTTCGACATAAACTTTAGAACCATAAGCACCGTTTAAAGTTGTAGTAACGGAAACGGCATTGCCAAACTTGTCAATAATTGAATAATGAGTGGTTTCATTACTTTCATAACCTATAATACTGCCATGCGAAATTGACGAAGATGTCGTTGCGTTACTCCAATTGAAATCAGCCATTCTAGTCGTTAAATATGAATTTGAAATTAGGCTATCTATGGGAATATCCACAAAATCCGGATCACCTAAATAATGTGCTCTATCTGCATAAGCTCGGCGCTCTGCTTCTGTGATCAATTGAACGTATTTGAGTGAATTATGTTCATATTGTTGTATATTATATGGTTCAATACTTTTTAAAATCTGTGCAATACAAATACCACCACTTGAAGGCGGAGACATTGAAATGATCTCATTACCATCATAAGTAAATGTAATCGGATTTCGCCATTTAGCTTCGTACTTCGCCAAATCATCTTTGGTAATAATGCCGCCTAATTGTTGTATGTATTCAACGAGTATATCAGCAGTTTTACCCGAATAAAACTCTTTCTCTCCATGATCTCTAATACGTTTAAAGGTATTGGCTAAAGCAGGGTATTTTATGGTATCACCGGCATTCCATGTTGTATCTAAAAAAATAGTACGACTATTAGCTTCTTCAAAAAGCACTCTGTATTTTGCTAGTCTTTTTGCTTGTTTTTCGGTGACTACAACTCCTTTTTCGGCTAAATCTATAGATGGTTGAATTAATTTTTCAAAAGGAAGTGTTCCAAATTTTTTATGAACTTCAAAAAGCCCAGCAACTGTGCCAGGTACGCCAACTGCCATGGCGCCTAATATACTTTTGCCCTCGATTACATTTCCATTATCATCTAAATACATATCGCGTGTTGCAGCAAGCGGTGCCTTTTCACGATAATCTAATGCTCCTGTAGTACCGTCATCTAACCTATATACCATAAAACCACCACCACCAACATTACCGGCAAACGGATAAGTAACAACCAAAGCTAAGCTGGTTGCTATCATTGCATCAAAAGCATTACCGCCTTGTTCCATGACCTTAACACCAATATTTGATGCTTCTATTCTGGCAGAGACAACCATAGCACTATCCGCTATAAATCCGTATTGTTTTTCTTTAGATTGTTTTATTTCTTGTTTACATTGAATAAATAGAAAACAAATAAAGCTAAAGGAAATGATTCTTATCATGATTAAAACGTTTTTATTTTTTCGTTACTGAAGTTAATTAATTCTTCAAAAAATTGTGTAAAATCTTTTTCAAAATCATCATAGTGCAATTTTAAATCTTCTATTGCCAAATACATTTGTGATTTGTTTTTGGTACGTTTATCCATACCTTGTAGTACTTTTTCAATGCCTTCAATTGTTCTATAATTATATAGCCAATTTCCGCTAACCATATATGGAAGAAAATGCTGTACCTTCTCAGGGAGTATGTCATAATTTGATTCTAATAAATTATAAAAACCTTGTACATAATTGTTTAAAGGAACTTGACTATAACCAGACCAATTTTTAGCTAGATAGTGATCATATAAAATATCGATAATTATACCATCATAATGTTTATATCTTTCGTGTAATCTTCTTTTACTAAGCCGTACTATACTATTTGAGTCTGTAAATGAATCTATTTCTCTGTGGAATATTATTCCTTTTTGAATATCTTCAGAGAAGTGTTTGTATTTATTGCCTTTAATATTATCGGCAATAAAATTGCCAATTTTAAGGTTATCATTATTACCGGACAAATAGATATGAGCTAAAAAATTCATTGATACGAATATAATAAACTCTTATAGACTTTTTATGATAATATGCAAAATCATCTTTTACTCTTACCTTTTTATTACGCTATAGTAATACATTGGAGTGTAAAAATCTTGCTTTTTAGATTGAATTAAAAAAGGTAAGGTGAGTTGAGTTCAATGAAAGAAACTCCTCTACATCGAGCAAAGGAGTTTCAATTAACAAAATAAGGGTTGGTTTATTTGTTATATGTTTATTATGGGATAATAAACTCCCAATCTAATTTTTTAAAGAGTTTTAATAACTCATCTTTTTTATTTGATTCGCAAATAAAATATTCATATTGCCCATTTGCATCTATGCATGCAATTAATCCTTTAGACAGCATAGTATTATTAGCAGCTTGTAAATATGAATTTGTCCAATCGCTGGTACTTACAGATCTAAAATTCATCTTTTGCGTATATAATATCTTACGTAAATGCTTTTTAGTTTGTTTGGCATCTTCGCTATAGCCCATTAACTTATAATGGGTTAGTATTAAATTTATAGCTCTGTGAAAATAAGGTATTTCTCCATCAGCTGATGTCCATTCTGCTAAGAAATGGTTTGGCTCAACAACAATTTGACCTTTATAATTTTTTTTGTTCCAATTGGGTATTGTTCTAACTGCGATGTCTTTAAAGACAAAGTCAAACATTTTTGGATTAATAAAAGACAGCCAAACTTTTTCAGAAATATCTGTTATTTCATCTTCATTATAAAATGAATTTCCTAAATGAGATACAATTTGTTTAATATCTTCTTTATTGAAATTTATCTTTTCAAGATTGGGTTTCTTTTTTTTGTACTCTCTTATTTTGCTTTTAAAAACTAGCTTCGTGTAATCTGGATCCTGTGACCAACCGTTTAGATTAAACCCGATAACAGCTATTAGCAACAATGTTATCCTTTTCATATTCATCAATGAGTTTAAATAATTAATAATTGGTTTGGTTGGCGGTTTATTAAAAAACCGCCCAAATTAGAACGGTTTTTTATTTGTTAAAGTATACTGACTGAAACTAAGGTTTCACAAAGTCCCATTCTATTTTTTTGAAAAGCTCAGTAAGTTTTTGTTTTCTATCAATCTTACAAACAATAATGTCATAATGTCCTTTTGTTACTAAGGCTACTAAGCCTTTCTTTTCTAATTCTGCATTGATAGTTTCTAAATAGGAATATGCCCAATCATCCTCTTTTGGTTCTTGAAGGTTGATATTTTTAGTTACTAATAATTCATTAAAAGATGATTTAACACCTTGAGCATCATCTCCATAAGCTATTAAACTATAATAGTCTAATATTTTGCTTAATGCAATCTGAAAATAAGGAAATTCTCCATCATTAATTGTCCATTCGGTAAGATAGGGATTTGGTTCTAAAACCAATTCTCCTTTGGCATTTTTATGTCCCCAATTGTTGATTGTTTTTACAGCAAAATCTTTATAAACATAGTCAAATACTTTTGGATTGGTAAATGCTAACCAGGCTTTATTAATTATCTCTTTTTTTTGCTTTCCTGTATAGAAATTATCACCAAGTAAATCAATAATATCAGTAAGTAAAGCTTTATCAATACCTAGTTGTTGTGTTCTAGGTTCTATTTTTTTATATTCGTATATATTACTGCGGAATTTAACTTTAGAATAGTCAGTTACTTGCGAAACAGCAGGGAAATAGAATACCAAAAATGTTAGGAGGGGGAGTAGTTTTCTTACCATAGAGTTGCTTTAGTTAAACTTTGCTACACACAAAAACTAAAAACAATTAGAAAACTCTAATTAGTTAATAGTAATATTTCTTTATAAATAGCAAATTTATGGTCGCAATTTAGCAAAAAATTATGTGCTGGGCAACATAAGTTACTTAAAGGTCATACTTTCTAAACAAATGGTCACTTTTTCTTAATAAATGGAGAACTAAGATTTCTTCTTAATCGTTTAACATTACAGGCATTACTAAAAGTGTAATATTTTCACCATCTTCTAAACCATCAATGGGCGTTAAGATACCAGCTCTGTTTGGTAATGACATTTCTAATAATACTTCATTAGAGTTCAAATTGCTTAACATTTCAGACAAAAATCTTGAGTTAAATCCAATTTGCATATCATCACCTTCATAATTACATTGTAAGCGTTCGTCGGCTTTATTAGAAAAATCTAAATCTTCAGCAGAAATATTTAGTTCAGTACCTGCCATTTTTAGCCTGATCTGATGTGTTGTTTTACTCGAAAAAATAGAAACACGCCTTACAGAGTTTAAAAATAAGCTCCTGTCTAACGTTAACTTATTAGGGTTTTCTTTAGGGATAACAGCCTCATAATTAGGGTATTTACCATCAATTAATCGACAAATTAACACGCTGTTATCAAATGTGAATTTAGCATTTGATTCATTATACTCAATAATAACCTTGTTATCAGAACCAGAAAGTATATTTTTTAATAAATTCAATGGCTTTTTTGGCATTATAAATTCTGCAACTTCACTGGCAGTCACATCATTTCTTGTATATTTTACCAATTTATGCGCATCAGTAGCAACAAAAGTTAAATTTTCTGTAGAAAATTGAAAGAACACCCCACTCATCACCGGTCTTAAATCATCATTACCGGAAGCAAATATAGTCTTTGAAATGGCTGTGGCGAGAATATCACTAGAGATTGTTGTTGAACTAGGCGATTCTAACTCAACAGCTTTAGGAAACTCTTCACCATTCGCATAAGCTAAAGCATATTTACCACTATCAGAACTAATTTCAATGGTATTATTATCTTCAACAACAAAAGTTAAAGGTTGTTCAGGAAACGTTTTTAAGGTATCTAATAATAAACGTGCATTAACTGCAACTGTTCCTTCTTCATCTGCCTCAACATCAATTGAAGTACTCATAGTTGTTTCTAAATCAGAAGCAGAAATTTTTAATTGTTTACCAGTCAATTCAAATAAGAAGTTATCTAAAATAGGTAATGTATTATTGTTATTAATAATGCCTCCTAAAATTTGAAGCTGTTTTAATAATTGTGTGCTAGAAACGATGAATTTCATTTATGAATTTATTTAAAATAATAGATGTACAAATATATCATAATAAATATGAGCAACAAAAATTTACTTATCCCGATTTTTCCACAATTTAAACCCAAAATGTTAAGGTTTTCATAATAAATATTATTTACTCATATTATTGCCTAGATTTGTGTACTTCTGAACTAAATCTACTATATGAAGCATATATTAATTTGTCTGTTTTTTTTGTTGAATACTATACTCATAACAGCCCAAAAGCCTGCAAAACTTAACTCAAGTGAAATTTATGAATCTATAAAAAAATTAAATTTTTTGGGCTCAGTTTTATATGTTGCAGCACATCCCGATGATGAAAACACAAGACTTATTTCCTATTTTTCTAACGAAGTTAAAGCTAGAACAGCTTACCTTTCGATTACAAGAGGTGATGGTGGTCAAAATTTAATAGGCTCTGAATTGAGAGAATTATTAGGAATTATTAGAACTCAAGAGTTATTAGCAGCAAGGCGAATTGATGGAGGGGAACAATTTTTTACAAGAGCTAATGATTTTGGTTATTCAAAACACCCTGATGAAACTTTGGCAATTTGGAATAAAGAAGAAGTACTAAAAGATGTCGTTACTATTATTAGAAAGTTTAAGCCCGATGTGATTATAAACAGGTTTAATCGTGCTTCTGCAGGTAAAACACATGGTCATCACACATCTTCAGCCATGTTAAGTATTGAAGCTTTTGATTTGGTTGGTGATACCAGTTTTAAGAGCCATGATTTATATGAACCCTGGCAACCTAAACGATTATTTTTCAATACTACTTGGTGGTTTTATGGAAGTAGGGAGAATTTTGAGAAAGCTGATAAATCTAAAATGCTGAATTTTGATACCGGAGTGTATTATCCATCAAGCGGATTATCAAATAGTGAAATTGCATCTTTGAGCAGAAGCCAACATCAATCACAAGGATTTGGAAGCACTGGTTCTAGAGGAACACAAAAAGAATATGTTGAACTACTTAAAGGAGAATTTCCTGAAAATGGGAATGTTTTTGAAGGAATAGATACAACATGGAGTAGAGTAGAAGGCGGAAAAGAGATAGGTAAAATATTATCAAATGTTGAACAGAATTTCGATTTTAAAAACCCTTCAGCGAGCATTTCAGAATTGGTAAAAGCGTATAAACTTATTGTAGAATTAAAAGACGAACATTGGAAAGTAATTAAAGGAAAACAGATCAAAGAAATTATTGCGGCTTGTGCAGGATTATATATGGAAGCAGTAGCTGATGCTTCAAGTTCATATTACAATGGTGAAATTTCTGTTAAAGCTGAGGTAATTAATAGAAGCAATGCTAGTATAAAATTGAATAGTGTCACTATTAATCCGATGAATATTATTGAAAACTCGGCTATAGATTTACAGAACAATAAAAGAGAACAAATTATTATAAAAAGTAAAATTCCTAAAGAAATTAATTACACCAATTCTTATTGGATCAATAATGTAGGGACCTTAGGAATGTATAAAGTAGAAAATAAAAGTTTGATTGGTAATGCACAAACACCAAAAAATATTATAGCTAGTTTTAAATTAGACCTTGAAGATACCACCATTGATTTTGAAAAAGAGGTGGTTTATAAATATAATGACCCTGTTAAAGGAGAAGTATATCAACCTTTTGAAATACTTCCGGAAGTTACCGCAAGTATCGCCGATAAGGTGATAATTTTTGCGGACTCTAAAGAAAAAGAAATTTCTGTAAAAGTTAAAGCCACAAAGGCAAATCTTAATGGGAGTGTTTCATTAGCCTATCCAAAAGGCTGGAAAGTGGTACCTAAAGAGATTGATTTTATAATTGAACAAAAAGGAGGAGAACATATTGTGAACTTTATGGTTACGCCACCAAGCAATCAAAGTGAAGGATTTATATCACCAATGATCAAGGTAAATGATAAAACCTATGTTAAAGAACTAGTTGAAATTAATTATGATCATATTCCGAAGCAATCTATTTTACTACATGCTAAGAGCAAAATTGTTCGATTAGATATTCAAAAGAAAGGGCAAATCATTGGTTATATTCAAGGAGCTGGGGATGGTATTCCGACTAGTTTACGCCAAATAGGGTATACTGTTATCGAATTGAATGAAAAAGATATTACTGCTGAGAATTTGCAAAATTTTGATGCTGTTATTTTAGGAATTAGAGCTTATAATGTAAGTGATAGGGCTAAATTCTATCAAAAGGAAATTCATAAATATACCGAGAATGGAGGGACTTTAATTGTACAATACAATACCAGCCGCAGGAGAAAAGTTAAAGATGTAGCTCCTTATAACCTGAAACTTTCAAATGACAGAGTTGCTGAAGAAGATGCAAAAGTTACCTTGTTGAATGCAAATCATGAAGTACTAAATTATCCTAATAAAATTATTGAGAAGGACTTTAATGGATGGATACAGGAGCGCGGTTTGTATTTTCCTAATGAATGGAGTGAGAAATTTACACCTTTACTCTCGATGCATGATAAAGGAGAGTCTCCTAAAAAAGGTAGTTTATTAGTGGCTAAACATGGAAAAGGTCATTTTATCTATACCGGATTAAGTTTTTTTAGAGAATTACCTGCCGGCGTGCCAGGCGCTTATAAATTATTTGCAAATATGCTTTCTGTAGGTAAGAATAATTTAGAAAAACCACTTAAAAATTAATCTAAATGGAGGAAACTAAAAAATATACTTGGCAGAAATTATATACATGGGTATTAATTGCTAACGCTATTTATATCTTCTTGTTTTATCTACTCATGCAATCATTTTCTTAAATTATGCAACAACTTGATTGGATAGTACTTACAGTTACTTTATTATTTATTGTTCTTTATGGCTCTTGGAAAACCCGAGGAAGTAAAAATGTTGAAGATTTTATAAAAGGAGGCAATCAATCTAAATGGTGGACCATTGGCTTGTCAGTAATGGCTACACAAGCCAGTGCTATTACTTTTTTATCAACACCCGGTCAAGCTTTTCATGATGGAATGGGTTTTGTGCAATTCTATTTTGGTTTGCCCATTGCGATGGTTATTATCTGTTTGGTGTTTATACCTATTTACCATCGATTAAAAGTATATACAGCATATGAATATTTAGAGACTCGTTTTGACTTAAAAACTAGAAGTTTAGCAGCTATTTTGTTTTTGGTTCAACGAGGCTTAGCAGCTGGAATCACCATTTTTGCACCGGCAATTATATTATCGGCCGTTCTAGGATGGGATTTGGTAACGCTCAATATTATAATAGGGATTTTAGTCATTATTTATACAGTTTCTGGAGGTACAAAAGCTGTAAGTGTTACTCAAAAACATCAAATGGCCGTAATTTTTGCAGGTATGTTTGTCGCTTTTTATTTGATCTTAAGTTATTTACCCGAAGACATTACCTTTACCAAAGCCCTAGAAATAGCTGGAGCAAGTGGGAAGATGGATATTTTAGATTTTTCTTTTGATCTAGACAATCGCTATACATTTTGGAGTGGTATTATCGGAGGTAGTTTTTTAGCTTTATCCTACTTTGGTACAGATCAAAGTCAGGTGCAACGTTATTTATCGGGTAAATCGGTTAAAGAAATGCAATTAGGCTTGCTGTTTAATGGATTTCTAAAAGTACCAATGCAGTTTTTTATCTTGTTGGTTGGTATCATGGTTTTTGTGTTTTATCAATTCAATTCAACACCTTTAAACTTTAATCCTGAAGCCAAAAAAGCAGTAGAAAATACCGAGTTTGCACGTCAATATCAAGAATTAGAAAATACTCATAAAATCGTTGAAGATGAAAAACGAGTATTGCAATTACAAGTAGCTTCAAATTCTACTAATACTTTGAATGGCGAACGAATCAAGCACTTGGAATCCATAGATAAAAAGTTAAGAGTAGAAGCAAAGACGATCATTAGTGAAGCTGATAAAGATGTTGAAACTAATGATAAGGATTATGTGTTTATCCATTTTATATTGAATAATCTGCCTAGAGGCTTGATAGGATTGTTATTGGCGGTAATTTTATCGGCTGCGATGTCATCTACCGCTTCTGAGCTGAATGCATTGGCCTCTACAACAGCGATAGATTTATATAAGCGAAACGTGACCAGTGAAAAGTCTGACAGACATTATGTGAATGCAACTAAGTGGTTTACATTATTATGGGGTGTAATGGCCATATTGGTGGCTAGCGTTGCCAATTTATTTGAGAATCTAATTGAGTTAGTAAATATTATAGGCTCTATATTTTATGGCAATGTATTAGGAATCTTCTTATTGGCATTTTTTATAAAATATGTAAAAAGTAATGCTGTATTTATAGCTGCCATTATTACTCAGATTATTGTAATTATAGGCTGGTATTATGATTGGATGCCTTATTTATGGCTCAATCTATTTGGATGTGCATTAGTGATGGCGATAGCGATTTTGATTCAATCATTTTCTTTAAACACAAAAATTTCTAAAGTATGATATTCTACAAAATAATTAGTTTAGGTATTCTTTTATCCTTGATGAGCTGCCAAACAAAAAAGGAGCAAGGTGAGCATAAAGAAGATGTTAAAATTGAAAAACATAATAAGTCTCATGGAAATGAAGCTAATGAACAGATGCTTAAAACATCGGTTTCAGAACTCATAAAAAGATTTGAATCACCTGAAAGAGATGCTTATCAACAACCAGAGAAAGTATTGGCCTATATTGGTGATGTTTCTAACAAAAAAATATTAGATATTGGTGCCGGTTCAGGTTATTTTAGTGTTAAGCTGGCGAAAAAAGGAGCTCATGTTATTGCGGGTGATGTTGATGATGAGTTTTTAAACTATATCAAAGAGCGGATTAATAAAGAAGAGCTTGATTCATTGATTGAAATAAGAAAATTGCCTTATGACAGCCCTGCTTTAAAAAATGAGGAAGTTGATAAAGTATTGATTGTAAATACCTATCATCATATTGAAGATAGAGCAATCTATTTTGCTGAGGTATTAAAAGGACTAAAACAAGGTGGCGAATTAATTGTCATTGATTTCTTTAAAAAAGACTTGCCTATTGGTCCGCCTGTTGATCATAAAATTTCTAGAGAAAAGGTAATTGATGAATTAAAACAAGCCGGGTTTAAAGAATTTGAAGTAAATATTGATTTGCTAGAGATGCAATTTATTATTCGGGCAAGGAGATAGTCTCTTTGATATATCATATTGACACAAAGCCTAACATTGGCTAAAAGTTCAAATTATCCTATTTTTTATTAAACCTTTCATCATTTTAAAAGTCTAAATAATTATTATAAACCTTATTAAATAATAATTATGAATAAAATTCCATATTTAATTTACCTAGTACTTTTTTTATCTGCCTGTAATAATGAAGATTCCTCCGTAGTAAGTCAAGACGAGGTAGAAGATATTGTTATTTCAAATATTACAAAACCTAAAGGTTTGTATAGTAGCTCTTTAGGAAATGGAAATTCATTGAATAATATTGAAGCACGAGGTTCTTTAGTAAGAGTAAAATGGAGCGAATTAGAACCTCAACAAGGTATTTTTGATTTCTCTAAAATAGATAGCCAAGTTGAAATTATTAAAGCGGCGGGTAAAGAATGGTCCTTAGGGTTGATAGGTGGGTCGAGTAGTCCTAATTGGTTAATTGAAGAATCAGGGGCAGATTCGTTTGAAATTCTTTTTAGAAATGAGCCGGTAATTATTCCTAAAATATGGGATTCTATTGTAAATGAAAAACTTAAAATTCTTGCAACGGCTTTGGCTGATAAATATAAGGGTGATTCATCTCTAACATTGGTTTATATTCCCCAAATGACATCTAATGGTATTGAAGGACATTTTAATGGCGTTAAAAGCGATGTACTTATAGCAGCAGGCTTTACACCAGATTTATGGGTTGAGTCAGTTAAGGAAACGGCTCATATTTTTGCAAATGCTTTTACTAATAAAGCCATCGCAGTAGAATTACATGAAATATTGCAAGATGCATCGATTCCTGAACGTATTATGAATGATCTTTGGAATGACACTTCTCTAGAACAAAGAGTTGGTGCAGCAATATGGTGGTTATCGGGTAAAACATCTTTTCAAAATAATCTAGTTAATGCTTTGACTGAATTTAAAGGAGATGTTTATGGACAAGTAATTGGTAGGTCAGACCAAACTGATAGATTTGAAAATGACGATTATACTACCGTTTTTGAACAGGCTAAAATTATTGGAATACGATATATTGAACCATGGGAATATGAGTTTGTCAATGATACTTTTCCTGTAGAAATGAAAGATTTCAACGAATATGTTGACACAATTTATGAGTAATATTATAAACCTATTATTGATACCTTCTTATTGCAGGTAGATTTTTTGTCAATGATTAATTATACATACCTAGGCTACATTTTTAGTTAATTAAAAAATCCCCAACGTTAGTTGAGGATTTTTAACTTATACTTTTGTTAGAACTATTTACTTGATACAGCAATGGTCAATCTTACCTTTTCCCAGGCAAAGTCAATAGCATTATCTCCAACTGAATATAAAAGTTGTTCTTGATTATCAGCTACAAAAGCTGGACTAATATCAACACGTAGAACATCTTCTTCTTGATTATACGAATAAGCACCCCAAGAATCATTTTTCTTGTTAAAAATAATGGTCCAATCTCCTTTTTCATTGGGTATAATAAAGAAACCATATTTACCAGCAGCTAGGTCATTACCTTTTATGGTAACGTTCTTATCAAAAGAAACGGTAGTATTATCGTTAGCACCAGCTCTCCAAACCTTACCATAAGATTCTAGCCCACCCCAAACAGTTCTTCCTTTGACACTAGGTGCCCCATAATCAATAGTTATTGCGACTCCGTCTATGTTTCCTTCAGCCTGTTGTCTAGGGCTTTTTTGAGCACAACTCATAGATGTAGCAAAAGCAAAAAGTAATAATAGTTTAATAGTTTTCATTTGTTATTTTGTTTTAATTTAACATGGCCTCGTAGCTTCGGTCTTCCGTCATTTGACGCCAACTTCTATTTAGACCACTCAGCAATTGATTCGGTATTCATTTTAATAAAAGCAGCATTTTTAGCTTCTTTAGCTACCGTTAATGAAGTTTTTGCTGCTTCAATAGCATCTTTTTTATTTCCCATAGCGGCTAGTATTAATGATTTTTCCCGAGTCATCCAAAAAGCTTCTTTACGTAACTCTGTTGCTTTAGTAATCCATGTTAAGGCTTGATTTAGATCTTTACCAGATTTTCTATAATAACTAGCAGCACCATAATAATCGTTGGCCGTTGGGCCTCCCATAACTTTATCAATACTTGCTTGTGCAGTAGCATCTGAAAGAACATCAATTTTTACACTTACAATAGTATCATCCCAAAGAAAATTTAGTTTACCCGATTTACCATCGGCTAGATCATCCATCATAATTGTAAATGTTTCCATATTCATATCAGGGAAATTAACGACTTTAGCAGATGTTTTTAAAGCAACTTTACTGTCATCCCAATTTTGTGGAGTTCCACCACTTTTATAATCAGTATAGAAATATAAATCCCATGATTCTACATTTGGTTTAGTAAAAATGGCATAAGTACCTTTTTTCAGGCTATCACCTTCAATAATTACATCATCGCTAAAAGTTATTTTTGTTCTAGCATTAGCTCCGGTTCTCCAAATTTTGTCATGAGGAACCAAATCTCCGAAAATAGTTCTTCCTCTCATTGAAGGTCTAGAGTATTCTATTGTAACCTCAGTTAAACCCACCGTTTGTGTCGTTTTAGAAAAAGGACTTGGTGCAGGTGTCTTAATTTGTGCTGTAGCACTTAATGCTCCAACAAATAAGAGCACTATTAATAGTTTTTTGTACATAATAGTTAAATTTAGATAGTTAAAGTATCAAAGATACTAATGAAGTTTGTGCTAAAAATTTCTTTAACGTTTCTTTAACTATTTAAAAATTCTAATGAAGTGTCGCGAATTTTCTTTTTCTTAGATAATTGTATAAAAATCCAAAAACAGCAAGTGTAATTAATGGTAAAACCACATTTAATAATTGCCAGTAAGTCCTTTCTTTAAAAGCTTTTTGTTTATCTAAAAATTGAAGTTGAATACTTTTTGAACGTAATTTTAGCAATCCCGAATCATCTAACATATAGTTAATGGTATTCATTAAAAAGGACGCATTATCATAACGAATTTTTGTCCATTTATCTAAGCCTAAATCTAATGGCTGTCCTTGAAACACTTGATTAGCAATAATATCACCATCAGCAATAACAACCATTTTGTTATGATTACTTTTATCTTTATATAAGCTTGTTTCAAATGGTTTTACTCTATTTGCATAAGCAGAAAAAAATTTACCTTCTAATAGAACGCCCAAGGTTTGATTACCATTATTATAATCTTTTTGAGATGGTTTTTTAACAACTTCATTTAAAGCTATTAGACGAGGAGTGCCAAGTGGTTTAGAATATTCTGAACTTTGTAATAAAATGGTTTTATCTATACCATTTTTTAAAGTATCAATAGTACTTGAAAAACGAAGGCTTACTTGCCCTATATTATTAGTTATTGGATGATTGCTTTTAGGCATGACTAAAGGATGGTAATGCCATGGAAAATCTTGATACTGTGTTTGATTGCCTGTATTACCTGAAGCCAAACTAATAGTTGAACTTTGAATGTCTTTTACCAAATTATAATTTATTCTTACACCATAACTAAACAATTGGTCTGTAAGATTTAAATCTCTATTATAAGCTAAAGTTTCACCGGTTCGCATTAGGCTATCTAATTCTGCATTTATATTATCGATTAGCCATAATGTTTTACCATCATTCATAATATATTGATCCAACGTAAATTTCTCTTCTTCGGTAAATTTTTCAGATGGTTTAGCAATAATTACCAGATCATATTCAGTTAGCTGTTGTACTGTTTTTTGAGGGTTTTTACTTACAGAATCTAAAGTGAAAGGAGCCAGTTTATAATATTGTCTTAATTGTAATCCGAATCCGGTTAAATAAATATCATCAAGTTCCCCATTTCCTCTAAGTATGGCAATTTTTTGTTTCTTTTCTGAAGATATTTTATGAACAGCATCAGTAAAAGTATATTCTAAATTTTGGATAGAACTTTGTAATTGCTCTTCTTGAGTTCCTGTAGTTTGATTTGCTAATAAAGAAATATTTTCAATCTTATTATTATACTCAATAGTTGCCCATGGAAAAATGACAGCTTCAGATACTTTTCCGTTTTCTTGAACGGATAATCGACTGGGCTGTAATCCTTGTTTTATCAATTCTTCAGCTTGATCTAACGGCTCAATAAATCTGAACTTTATATGTTCGTTGATGGCTTTTAATTCTTCTAAATGCTGTTTTGTTTCGGTTTGTAGCCTTTTGAATTCCGATGGAAAATCGCCCTCTAAATATACAGTAACAATTGCAGGTTCGTCTATGTTTTCAAGTATGTTATGAGTTGTTTCTGATAGGGTATAACGTTTGTCTTTGGTAAGATCAAAACGTTTATAAGCTTTAGTTGCTAAAAAATTGATAGCAATTACTGCAATAATAAGAATGAGTATTTTAGAGCTGTTATTTTTCATTCTACATTCAATTTTAATTTGGTTAAGAATAAAAAGAAAACAGTAATTGATGCGAAATAAATAATATCTCTGGTATCAATAACACCCCTGCTTATACTTTTAAAATGTTCATTCATTCCGAAGCCTCTCAACATTTCTGAACTTGTTAGATCTGCCAGTGCTTCAAAGCCATAAAATAGAAAGAACGAAATAATAACTGATAATATAAAGGCTACAATTTGATTATTAGAAAGAGTTGAAGTAAATATACCAACAGCCGTATATGCACTAGCTAAAAATAATAAACCAATATATGATCCAATAGTGCTACCTATATCTAAATTACCGGTAGGAAGTCCTAATTGCACAATACTATTTACATAGATTAAGGTTGGTAATAAGGCGATAATTATTAACATTAGAGCTCCGGCATATTTGCCCAATACAATTTGCCAGTCTGTTAATGGTTTTGTTTTTAATATTTCTATGGTTCCTAACCTATACTCATCAGAAAAACTACGCATGGTTATTGCGGGTATTAAAAATAAAAAGAACCACGGCGCGATAAAAAAGAAGCTGTTCAAATCAGCAAATCCGGCATTTAATATGTTAAAATCACCTTTAAATACCCATAAATATAATCCGTTAATCACCAAAAATACAGCAATGACCAAATAGCCTATGGGTGAGGCAAAAAATGAGTTGAGTTCTTTTTTTAATATCGCAAACATGTAAAAATTGTTTATTTATTTGTGTAATCTAAACTGCCACTGCCACTGCCAACTGCTTACTGAGTACTTATTTTATCCACACTCCAAGCTTCTGGTTTATCATTAAATAATACTTTGGTCTTTGCCCAAACGTTTGTAAAAAGATCAGAGTTTCTATAATTTTCTAGATCTTGTGCTGTTTCCCAATAGCTATAAGTAAAGAATATATTTTGATTTGTTTTGTCTCTATATAATTCTAAAAAACTACAACCATTTGTATTTCTAATCTTTTCTTTATTATCATTAAAATTGACTAAAAAATCATCAATTTTATCACTTTTAAAACTCATTTTTACAATTCGTACCATCATATCCGATTCTTATTTTCCTATTTCGACTGTGCTCAGCAAAGATAACGAAGGATTTATTTTAATTAAACCTAACCGTTATTGTATCTCTATAATCTAATCCCAACAGTGTAGAAGCACCACCAACTGTTTTTAAATTACTTTTGTAAATAGCAATTTCTAAATAATTAGCCGAATTAAAAAGCGCTAAACTTTTACCATCAACTTGTCTGTTCTCTATTGGCGTATTATAATTGACTACTTCATTATATTTTTGAAAAATACTGGTATATGTATTGCTTCTGGCAATAACTTCATATGATCTTCCTTTACCAATTTCATGAAATAATTTTTTAGAAATATTACTAATTACATTTCCATAATTATCTATGTAAATGACACTACCAATAATTTTATTTTTTTCATCATTTATATTAGGATGAACTTCATTTAATTGCTTATAAGCCGGAATTTCTTTGCCTATAACCTCTAAAGTGCCACCTCTAGCTATATGACAAGCAACTTTAACAAACACATCTAGTACGTTAAAACTACTTATAATAGCATTGTGTATGGTTATCTCAACTATTTTTTCCGGTTTAATTTCAGAAGCGATCATAGAAATGATTCCGTTATCTGGACAAATAAAATAATGCTCATCTAATAACAGAGCAATATGCTTATTTTCAACACTAAATTCAGAATCTACACCAATAATATGGATGCTCCCTTTTGGAAAATTTTGATAAGCATTTTTTAATATATATGCTGTTTCTGTAATATGAAATGGAGAGATGTGATGAGAGATATCAACAATTCTAGCATCATTTAATTCAGAATAGATTGCTCCTTTCACAGCGCCAACAAAATGGTCTTTGGTTCCAAAATCAGTAGTTAAAGTTATTAAAGACATTTGTTAATTACTTATTGAAAAGGAGAAAGTTTAATTACTAAATTAATTGCTAAATTTGTATACAAACCTACATAATTTTTTTCGTTTTAAATAGATTAAACGATTCTGATATCTTAATATGAAAAAAAATTACTAGGTAAGTTTATTTGACCTATTTTCAATAGTGTTTTTGAAAATAAAAACCTTAATTTTAATATAAAACAGTTGACATTTGAACGAAAGAATTATTGAATTAACAGAGATAAACCCTAAAGACTTTTTTGGTACTCAAAACAGTAATATAGAACAACTTAAAAAATACTTTCCTAAAATTAAAGTTGTAGCTAGAGGTAATAAAATTAAAATTTTTGGTGAACAAGACTTACTTGACGAGTTTGAGAAACGCCTTGAGATGTTAGTAAATCATTTTAATAGATATAATAAGTTAGATGAAAACAGTATTGAGCGTTTACTTACTGAAAATGATCATGAAGAAAAAACATCAAAAAGTAATGATGAGGTTTTAGTACATGGTGTTAGTGGGAGGTTAATAAAAGCACAGACCGCTAACCAGCGAAAAATGGTCACATTTATGCGTACAAATGATATGCTTTTTGCTGTTGGCCCTGCCGGTACAGGAAAAACTTATACGGCTGTGGCATTGGCTGTTAAGGCATTGAAAAATAAAGAAGTACGACGTATTATTTTAACAAGGCCAGCCGTAGAAGCGGGTGAGAATTTAGGTTTTTTACCAGGCGATCTAAAAGAAAAATTAGACCCGTATATGCAACCTTTATATGATGCTTTACGCGATATGATTCCACATGAAAAATTAGATTCGTATATAGAAAGTGGTATTATACAAATTGCACCATTGGCGTTTATGCGAGGTAGAACGTTAGATAATGCCTTTGTAATTTTAGATGAAGCACAAAACACAACGCATGGTCAAATGAAAATGTTCTTGACAAGAATGGGTAAAAGTGCGAAATTCATTATTAATGGCGATCCGGGTCAGATAGATTTACCAAGAAAACAGGTTTCGGGCCTAAAAGAGGCTTTATTGGCATTAAAAGACATCAACGGAATAGCCATGGTGTATTTAGATGATAAGGATGTAATTCGTCATAAACTAGTCAGGGAAATCATTACTGCATTTAAGAGTATTGAAACAGATTAATGTCTGAAGTTGGAAGACTGCTGACTGAAGATGATATAATTTGGAAATTACAATTTTAGATTTTTGAAAGATTAACTAACTAATTAATACGTAGAAAGTCCTTCTCTTTGGGAAGGATTTAGGATGGGCTTATGAATACAATTAACCATACTGATTTTTATTTTCCGAATCAAAAATCGATTTATAGAGGTAAAGTACGTGAAGTTTATAATATTAATGATGAGCTGTTAGTTATGGTTGCTACTGATAGACTTTCTGCTTTTGATGTGGTATTACCGAAACAAATTCCGTTTAAGGGGCAAATTTTAAATCAAGTTGCCACAAAAATGATGGAAGCAACTGCTGATATCGTTCCCAATTGGATTATTGCTACTCCTGATCCAAATGTTGCTGTGGGTCATTTATGTACACCTTTTAAAGTTGAAATGGTGATTAGAGGTTATTTATCTGGCCATGCCTGGCGTGAATATAAAGCAGGAAAAAGGATGATTTGTGGAGTTGCAATGCCGGATGGAATGCGTGAAAATGATAAATTCCCTCAACCAATTATAACACCAGCAACGAAAGCAGAAATGGGAGACCATGATGAAGATATTTCTCGGGAAGATATCATATCTAAAGAGATAGTTTCTGAAGCAGATTATAAAATATTAGAGAAATTTACACAAGCTTTATTCAAAAAAGGAACTGAAATTGCAGCTTCTCGCGGATTGATATTAGTTGACACTAAATATGAATTTGGAAAAACTAGGGACGGAAAAATTGTATTAATTGATGAGATTCACACACCAGATTCATCACGTTATTTTTATGCTGATGGTTATCAAGCTCGTCAAGATAAAGATGAAGCACAGAAACAGTTGTCTAAAGAATTTGTACGTCAATGGTTGATCTCTAATAATTTTCAAGGTAAGGAAGGTGAACAAGTGCCAACTATGACAAATGAAAAGGTTACTGAAATTTCAGAACGTTATATTGAATTGTACGAAAATATAACAGGAGAAAAGTTCATAAAATCTGATACTTCAAATATATTACAGCGTATTGAAAAGAATGTAACTGGTTTTTTAGAAAGAATTTAATGAAAAAAAACTCTCTAAGTAAATTTTTACTAGAGAGTTTAAATTTGTATTATTATTAAAAATAACTAATCTTTTAATTTCTTTTTGAAATTGTCAAATTGATTATCTTCAGTTTTCTTTGGCCAACTATTATTGGTCATATCAATATCGGCCGTTTCTAAATCAGGATCAACCACAATATTGGTAATTTGTTTAGCCGAAGCAAAAAGCCTTTTTACTTCATTATCGTGTTTACTCCAAATTTCTGCAGGAAATTGTTTGCGTTCTTTTTTACCATTTTCATAAGTCAACTCAACAATAAGTGGTAATACCAATCCACCTGGCTTTTCAAAAGTAACTTCATAAAAATAGTTTGGAGCTTCATCCTTTAATCTACTTTTTTCAGCTTCAGTTAAGTCATTTAAATGACTCTTTAACATAGTGAAATCTGATGATTTTTTTGCTTTACTAGGGTCTCCTATTTCTTCTTCTGAAGCATAATAAAGCAATTTATCTTTATATTCATCTAGGTTCATTCCATACTTTTTAGCATCATTCCTCGCTGTTTCAGTAGGTTTATCTGTTAAATAATATTTTTTCACTTCTTTTATACCAACGTCATTATAGTCTGTTGTATAGAACCAGCCTCTCCAGAACCAATCCAAATCCATTGCCGAAGCATCTTCCATGCTTCTAAAGAAATCTGCAGGAGTTGGGTGTTTAAACATCCAGCGTTTAGAATAGGTTCTGAATGCATGATCAAATAACTCAGGCCCCATAATTGTATTTCTTAACATGGTCAACCCAGCCGCCGGCTTACTATATGCATTGGGGCCAAAATTATATACATGATCTCCTTGTGTCATAATTGGTGATAGACGATCTTGATCCATACTCATATATCTTACGATATCTTTTGGTAAACTACGTGTATTGAAATTCGGATCATATTCAAACTCAGCTTGTATTTCAACAAAGGAATTCAAACCTTCATCCATCCATGTCCATTGGCGTTCATCAGAATTTACAATCATCGGAAAGAAATTATGACCTACTTCATGGGTTACAACTCCAATCATACCATCTCTAACTCTATCAGAATAGGTACCATCTTCTTTTGGTCTTCCATAATTCCAACAAATTTGAGGATATTCCATTCCTTGTCTTCTCGCATGCACAGATATTGCTTTATGATAAGGATAATCAAAAGTGTATTTTGAATATACTTTTAGGGCATTAGCCACTACTCTTGTTGAATGTTTTTCCCAAAGCGGATTTCCCTCTTTTGGGTATAACGAATATGCCATTACGGTTTTCCCATTGATATCAACAGCCATAGCATCCCAAATGAATTTACGAGAAGTAGCGATACCAATATCTCTAACGTTTTCAGCATAAAATTTCCAGGTTTTAGTCTTTTTAGAATGACCTTTTTCAGCAGCTTCAGCTTCAGTTTGACTAACGATCATTACCGGATTGTCAAAAGTTTTTTTTGCAGTTTGTAAACGTTTGTATTGAGCTTTGGTTAATACTTCCTTTGTGTTTTGGAGTATACCCGTTGCACCTAAAATATGGTCAGCTGGTACGGTAATATTTACTGTATAATTTCCAAACTCTAATGCGAATTCGCTACGACCCCAAAATTGCATATTTTGCCAACCTTCAACATTATCATATACAGCTAATCTAGGAAAAAACTGTGCTATCACATATAAATTGTTGCCATCTTTAGGGAAATGTTCATAACCTGAACGCCCTCTATCAATAATATAATTATTGATGTTATACCACCATTTTATCTTAAAAACATAGGTTCCGCCTGGAGCCAATGGTTTGTCAAGATTGATTCGCATCATTGTACTATTAATGGTATGCGAGAGTGGTTTGTCATTAGCATCTCTAACATATTCTAAATGATATCCACCATCAAACGGTTTTTTTAAATGAGCTTTTGTAAAAGTTACAGGGCCATTAAAACTACCACCCATCTTAGTTTGTTTGGCATCTGGTGTTTTAGAATCAGGAGCACGCATATTTTGATCTAATTGTACCCATAAATATTCTAAATGATCTTTAGAATTATTGTGATAAGTAATAACTTCATCACCATATAATTTTTGAGTTTCATCATCTATAGTAATATTCATTACATAATCTACTTGTTGCTGTGTGTACTCATAACCTGGAGCGCCAGAAGCAGTATGTTGTGAATTAGGAGTCGGTAACTCTTGTTTTAGTTGTCTGAACTTACTTATACTAGTATGCCCTGGTTTTCTTTCCTTTTTTTCTCCATCTTGTTGTGCAAATGAAAAGGAAGTAATAAATAAAAATGAGAGTATTAAATGTGTAAATTTTGTCATTATAAAAATAGATTTATATTCATTCGTCGAAAATAATTATTATAATAGAGATTTATGGTAAATTAAGAAAATTTTAACAAATCTTTATATTTTTGATTCGTTAGAAGAAAGGTCTTTTTTGTTTTATTGATATTAAGTTTTATAATGTTTTTTTGTTCAGGAAACATTTCCATCAACATATTATTTTTTATTTCTATAGAATTGATTTGATCAATATTCTTTAATTCAATATAAAGATAAACAACCTCATTTTCATATTCTTTACCTAAATAGACATACGTTTTTTCAAGATCGTTTATTTTAACATTAAATTTTGTGCTGATATACTTGCTAATTAACGTGTCAATATCGGCAGATTCGGTTGATAAGGCAAGCTCAAAATTTTTATTATAAGTACTATTAAGTGTGTGTTCTAAATCATCAATAAAGATTCGCATGGTCACTTGCAATAATTTTTCCTCTTTTTTATATTCAATTTTAGTCAAGCTTATATAATATTTATGCATGGTAAATGCAAAAAGCGGAATTAGAAACAGCACCAAATATTTTTGTTTTGAA
>Ga0209633_10001456_pt1 | contig 24279 bp, 27 predicted proteins | sample Cruoilmetagenom1_FD_187290 | JGI IMG/M metagenome (GOLD analysis project Ga0209633, IMG submission 187290) | Oil polluted marine microbial communities from Coal Oil Point, Santa Barbara, California, USA - Sample 1 (SPAdes) (version 2) | ecosystem: Environmental > Aquatic > Marine > Oil seeps ...
TGGGCAGATCCTTAAAAATATCGAGCGTATTAGCCATATCCCGACGATGATTGTACATGGACGGTATGATATGGTTTGTCCCGTCGAACAGGCATTTTTACTCAAAGAGGCGTTTCCTGAGGCAGCATTGAATGTGATTGCAGGTGCGGGGCATTCGGCATTTGAGCCGGGGATTGTTGATGCGCTGGTGTCAGCGACCCGTTCATTGGGCAACTCATTGGCATGATTACAGTAATTCAACGCGTGACGTGTGCGCGTGTTGATGTGAATGACAAGACAGTAGCCGAGATAAATGCAGGCATACTGGCATTGGTAGGTATTGAGCGAGGGGACGAACAGGCACAAAGCGAACGTCTGTTAAATCGCATCATTAATTACCGAATATTTCCCGATGCTGGCGGCAAGATGAATTTAAGTTTGCAGGATATTAATGGTGGTTTGTTGTTGGTACCCCAGTTCACCCTGGTTGCCGATACCAGCAGTGGGACACGCCCGGGATTTTCCAAGGCAGCACCACCGGACGAAGGTGCGCGAGTTTTTGCGCAATTATGTCAACAGGCAGCAGTGCTTTACACTGAGGTGAAAACCGGGGTTTTTGGCGCTGACATGCAAGTGCATCTGGTGAATGATGGGCCGGTAACATTTTATTTACGTTGAGAATAAGGCCGGATAAAAGAGAGCTCTTCTTTAACAAAGGGGCCACTATCGATTGTTGCACAGAGCAAACTCAGTTTTCTGAATGAGCCGTGCGAGATTCGCTTAACATCATTCGTGGTAAAGTGAAGCGGGGAGTGTACTAGGGGTATGGCAAAAATTCTATTGATTGAAGATAATGAGATCAATCGGGATATGCTCAGTCGTCGTCTGGAGCGGGAAGGTTATGAATTAGTAATGGCTGAGGACGGTTGTGAAGGTATCGAGTTATCACGCCAGGAATGTCCGGATTTGATTTTGATGGATATGAGTTTACCCGTTATGGATGGATGGGAAGCGACCCGGCAGATCAAGACGGATAGTCGAACAAGTCATATTCCGGTGATCGCATTGACAGCCCATGCTATGTCGGGAGATCGTGAGAAAGCACTGGAGGCAGGGTGCGATGAATACGATACCAAGCCCGTTGATCTGCCGCGTTTATTGGAGAAAATAACGGCGCTGATATAATTATTTTCATAATTATATCAGGCAAAAGGATTTTAGGCCTTTGATTAATCTATATAAAAAGCATCAATATAATCCTGAGTTCCGGCAGGTATTCGTACGGGTGTCATATTGTTTATTTGGTCTGGTTTACATAGGCCTCGGTTACTACACAAATTATTATCCTATCTCGTCCTGGGCATTTAGCTATTTTGCCATCATTTTAACATTGTATTTGATCATCTCGACATGGCATATCATCCTCTATCCAGAGGTGAAATATAGACCCTATGTCACTGTGTTTCTAGACATAGTGGGGGTCACCTATGGCATTCATTTGACTGGGGGTGCAGCAAGTCCCTTGTATATCATGTATGTGTGGATATTTGTCGGTAATGCCGTGCGCTTTGGTCGTAAAAACCTCTATCTATCTTGCGTGTTCAGTTTGCTGGGGTTCATGGCCGTCATCATTTATGAGCAGAGTTGGTCGCTGAAGACCTTTGAAGCTGCATTTGTAATGGTTTGTTTGCTATTGTTGCCTGTGTATATCGATATCATGCTGAAAAAAGTCAATATAGCACGCAAAGAGGCGGATGATGCCAATCGTGCAAAATCCGCTTTTCTGGCCAACATGAGCCACGAGCTACGCACACCCTTGAATGCCATAATAGGCTATAGTGACATGCTGGTTGAAGACGTCAGGGAGTTGGAGCAACCACAATTAAGCGCTGACCTGGATAAAATACATATGTCCGGGCAGCATTTATTAGCGTTAATAACGAATATTCTGGATTTGTCCAAGATTGAGGCAGGCAAGATGGGCGTGTACCTGGGGTCGGTTGACGTCAGGAGAATGATCGATGAGGTCGGTGCCACCGTTAGCCCATTGATAGAAAAAGCAGGAAATGAATATGTGATTGAGTATCAGGATGAGCCTGTTGAAATAATTGCCGATGAGCTCAAATTGAAGCAAGTCCTTATCAATTTGCTGGGCAATGCTGCAAAATTTACAGAAAATGGACGAATAGAATTAATGACGCGATTTGAGCGTATTAAAGACAAAGACTGGGTCTTCTTCAAGGTCAGGGATAATGGCATTGGCATACCCCCAGACCAGTCTGGTAACCTGTTTTCACCTTTCACGCAGGTCGATGCTTCCAGTACGAGAAAGTTTGGCGGTAGTGGGCTGGGTTTATCTATCAGTCGTAGTTACTGTAGAATGATGGGTGGAGATCTGACATTGCAGAGCGTGCCTGGCAAGGGATCCTGTTTTGAGGTGAGTTTGCCCGTTGAAGGCTTACCTGCGATAAATAACATAAAAGAAAAGAAGTATAAAAAAAATGAAGCATACGCATAATTCCATACTGATCGCTGATGATAATGAAGAAAGCCGGAATTTATTATCCCGTTGTCTGGAGAAGCAGGGATACACTGTTGCCACAGCGGATAATGGGCGGCAAGCATTGGAAATGATGGCGGTCGAAAATTTTGATCTTTTGCTACTGGATATTCTTATGCCGGAGCTTGATGGTTATGCTGTCTTGAAGCACATGAATGCAGACCCAAAGCATAAAACATTACCCGTGATAGTGCTGACTTCCGAGACGGAAACCAGTAATGTGATTCGTTGTATCGAGCTTGGGGCAAACGATTATCTGGTAAAACCATTTGATATGGTGGTGTTGCGCAATCGTATTGTCCGCGCCCTGTTGAATCGGCGATTACGCGAGGAAGTGACCGGTGAACTGCATTGGCAAGGAGAGCAGGCGCCCGCGATACTCATCGTTGAAGATGATGATATGAGCAGAGACCTGCTGCAAAAACGCGTTAGTCGTGCGGGCTATCGGGTTGTTTCAGTTGCTAATGGCAGTGCTGCACTTGAGATTTTGTCAAAACAATCGTTTGGACTGGTTTTGCTGGATATTATGATGCCGGGTATGAGTGGTTATGATGTCCTGGAGCATCTTAACGGGAATAAAAAGCTGAGTACCATGTCAGTCATCATGATTTCTGCACTGGATGACCACGAGACTATTGAACGCTGCTTGCAGGCCGGCGCAGAAGATTATATTACCAAGCCTTTTAATGCACTGGTATTAAAATCCAGAATCCTCTCGTGCCTGCAATCCAATAGAGTGAGGGATGCAGCACTTAAAATACAAAAAGCATAGTACCCGTTCTTATAGTACAGATACTATGTCTTTTTTTCGCATGCCTGATAGGTAGCTGGGGGCTTATTCAGGAACGCCTTGCCACAGCATTTCATAGCCCAGCTCGTAAGTTTCGTCGCAAAATTCAGCCAGCTCAGAAAATTTGTCTTTGAAGGCTTTGTCAGCATGGGATATTTCATGTTGTTCATAAGACTGCCAATAGGTCATGATCACCAGGTGATCTTCGGTCATTTTCTTTGAATCAAATGAGCCTTCATTGGATACAAAACCGGTGTATTTGTAGACCTGTCCACCAATAAAGCCGCCATTGTCATCGCCATAAGTATTTTTTACGACATTGCACAACTCCCCCAGGGTTAGCTCGACATCATGGACGGTGATGCCATCTTTTAGTTTGACGACATTGAATAACATGACGCAGCCAAAGGGGATAGTAATTGGATGAAACATAAGTACTCCTTCATAATAATGAGAGCGCTTGTCTCATTGTTGGTTATTGACTACTGAATAAGATGGAGCAAATGGCATGATTTTTCAAGGGTGAATACCGATTGTTTTGTAATAAAGTGTAAATATTGTAGCGATTGGTATTAGGGTTAACAGGCCCTAGCGTAGCGGGTATTGATCCTGGGCGTCAGTGATATTTATTCGTCGCTGAATACGCCAGGACGGAGTCTCGGAAGACACGATGACATTCCATTTACCTTTGGACAGGGGCTGAATTTTGCCTCGATACGTAGTTGCACTGGCGCGTCGCAGGGTGATGTGCTGGTCTTTGTCCGGCAGGGTCGGATGCAAGAAACGCAGCAGCAGTGTTGTTGCGCCGATGTGATCTTGCATATGGACATCAAGATGTGCCTCATGGCCATTGTCTGTTAATTGTAATGTGCTTTTGATATCGAGTTGGTGCGCCTGTTGTTCGAGTGACAGGTTGCGATTGATGGCCAGGCCTGCTTTGTAATAGTCATCGACGACAACACCGTCCGGATTATGGGAGGCGATGATAATGGTAGCAATCGATGCAATTACCACTGAGCCGGGCAAGGCGATAAGAAACCATGGCCAGAATTGTTTATACCAGGCTTTTGTTAGTTCTTGATTCATATTTCAGTTTGTCCATGGATGCTGTTTCTGTTTAGTGAACGACCGGGCCGAGAAAGCGGGCGCTCTCTTTGACCGTTATTTTTTCACCGCTTAAAGATTCCAGGTTAAAGAAGATCTCATTGCTGGGGCGTTTAAGTACAATGGGATCAATTCTGACCTGGACATTCAGACTATATACTTCACCAGGGCCGACTTCAAAGTCCCCTTTGCGATTGATAAGTTGCAGATCCTGAAGGCCTTCTGCCCGCAGGTGATAGCGTTGTTTGGCATTAGACATGTTGACTACCCTCAGGGTGTAGACGTTTTCAACCAGTCCACCTCTGACCTCACGAAATAATGAGTTGCGGTCACGTATGATATCGAGCTCAAGTGGCACCCGGTTAAGGATCGCTACCACCAGTGCGACGAAAATAATAGAAAGAAGACTGGCATAAATCACGATGCGCGGTCTGAGTAGCTTCGTTTTGCCGCCCTGTATCTCGTGTTCTGTGGTATAGCACACGAGGCCTTTCGGGTAGCTCATCTTGTCCATGACTTCGTTGCAGACATCGATGCAGGCAGCACAGCCTATGCACTGGTATTGCATGCCATCGCGGATATCAATGCCAGTCGGGCAGACCTGGACGCAGAGAGAGCAGTCTATACAGTCGCCAATGCCTAGTTCGCGTGGATCGAGGTTCTTTTTGCGAGAGCCACGAGGTTCTCCGCGTGTCTCGTCATAAGAAATGACCAATGTGTCTTTGTCGAACATAGCGCTTTGAAAGCGCGCATAAGGGCACATGTAAATACATACCTGTTCGCGTAACCAGCCGGCGTTACCATAAGTGGCAAGGCTGTAAAAAATAATCCAGAAGCTTTCCCATGGCCCCAAATTAAATGCAATCATTTTCAGCCACAAAACATCGACGGCGGTGAAATAACCCACGAATGTGAAGCCGGTAAAAGCGGAAAACAGGACCCAAATGGTATGTTTTAGTGTTTTTTTGTAAAGCTTCTGAGCGCTGAGTTCAGCCTTGTCCAGTTTCATTTGTTGTGAACGCGTGCCCTCGACTTTGCGTTCGATCCATAAGAAGACTTCGGTCCAGACGGTTTGCGGGCAGGCATAGCCGCACCACAAACGACCGGCCAGGGCGGTGAAAAAGAACAAGGCGATGCCAGCAATGATGAGCAGTATCGCGAAATAAAAGAAATCCTGTGGCCAGAAGGTCAGGCCAAAGATATGGAACTGGCGATTGGGGAGATCGAACAATACCGCCTGGCGATCCCCCCATCTGAACCAGGGGAGGCCATAATAAAGCCCGAGTAATATCAGTACGCCGGTGGTGCGTAGTTTAGCAAATAGCCCGTGTACTTCACGCGGGTATACCTTTTTGTGTTTGGCGTAAAGTGAGTCATCCACCGGTTCGCTTGTGTTGCGATTTTTTTTGGGGCTATCAGGTTTGGTCTGGTTCATGCAATAACTTAGCCCTTACCCTTGACTGGCTGATGGCAGGGGCGTTGAAAGTAACAGGTCAACGCACAGGTTGATGAGGTCAATAACCAGAACAGGAAAAATCCAATCGTGTATGCACCGATGTTGCTGACAGGTTTCTGATAGCCCATGCACAATGAAATCTCTACAGGATTAAAGACAGTGAAAAACAGCATCGTGGCAATACCGGAAGTCAGGAAAGAAGGCCAGAACACCGCAATAATATGTTGCGTAGTCGGAATGTCAGATCGTCTACGTTTGGGGTGATCGGCCATGTTTCCTTCCTCCGGTGTCGTGGCGTGCCCTAGTTTGACAGGCTATAGATATAAGCGGCAATCAGGTGGATTTTTTTCTCACCCAAAAACTCACGGTGAGCAGGCATAATACCTGATCGACCTTCATTGATAGCCTTCTTTATGGCGCCGATTGAGCCACCATACAACCATATGTCATCAGTCAGATTGGGCGCGCCAATGGCCTGGTTACCTTTACCTTCGATGCCATGGCAACCGCTACAGGCGACGTACTTGGCCTTACCGGCCATGGCCTTGTCAGCATCGGCAGGTGTGCCACTCAGGCTGAGGACATAGTTGGCCACTTCGTCGACTCCCTGTTCCCCGCCAACGGCGGCGGCCATGGGAGGCATATTACCATGGCGGCCATCCAGGATGCTTGTCTTGATGGTTTCCGGGCTACTGCCATATAGCCAATCTCTATCTTTAAGACTTGGGAATCCTCTAGCCCCACCCGCATCTGATCCATGGCATGTGGAACAGTAGTTAATGAACAGGCGCTGCCCTGTTTTCATCGCCTCGGTATTGCTGACCAATTGTGCTATAGGCTGTTTCGCATAATTGTTGAAGATGGGTGCATACTTGTCATCTGCCCGTTGCATTTCTTCATTATATTGCTTGCTCTGGTTCCATTTGCCTGCACCTGCAAAGTTACCCAGGGCGGGGTAGAAAGCCATATAGCCTAATCCAAATACGATCGAGATATAAAACAGCCATAACCACCAGCGTGGCAAGGGGTTATTGTATTCGGCCAGGTCACCATCCCAGGTATGACCGGTTTCTTCACCGGTGGCTGCTTCACCCTTGTTGGGTTTGCTGGTCCACCAGATTAACCATACACAACCAATAAAGCTGCCTACGGCAATAATAATAACAAACCAGTGTAGAAAATTATTCATGTGACTTCTCCTTTTCCTGAAGTTTCAGGACGGACTTGGCCGATATCTCTTCATCAGCAAAGGGCAGGTTGGCCGCTTCGGAAAAAAACTTGTTGCGTTTTTTACTCCAGGCCCAGAAACAGATGCCTATGAAAACAATCAGCATCAACAAGGTATAATATGAATGAAAATCAATTACGTTCATTGTCACTACCTCTTGTTCTTGATGCTGGTGCCCAGTACCTGGAGGTACGAGACCAGGGCGTCTAGTTCAGTTTTGCCTTTTACTGCATCCTCGGCCCCTGCAATATCTGCGTCGGTATAGGGGACGCCGAGTGTGCGCATGGCGCTGATCTTTGTTGGTGTCAATTTTTCATCGAGGGTATTTTCCTCTAGCCAGGGGTAGGCTGGCATGTTGGACTCCGGAACCACGTCACGTGGATTGTTCAGATGCACGCGATGCCAGTCATCACTGTAGCGGCCACCCACACGCGCCAGATCAGGTCCGGTACGTTTAGAGCCCCACTGGAAGGGATGGTCATAGACAAACTCGCCCGCCACCGAATAGTGACCATAACGTTCGGTCTCGGCGCGGAATGGACGAATCATTTGCGAGTGACAGACATAGCAGCCTTCGCGTACATAGATATCCCGACCTTCAAGCTGCAAGGCGGTGTAGGGCTTGAGGCCTTTTACCGGCTCGGTGGTTTCCTTGAGGAAGAACAGTGGGATAATTTCCACTAGCCCTCCAAAACTGATGGCAATCACGATCAGTAGCATCATCAGTCCGATATTTTTTTCGACTTTTTCATGACTCATGTTGGCTCTCCTGATTATGCGGTTTGTGGAATGGCAGCATCGGCGGGCTTACTGCCGGCGATAGTCTTCCACATGTTGTAAGCCATGATCAGCATGCCAGCGAAAAACAGTGCGCCACCCAGCAATCGAACCATGTAATAGGGATACATGCGTTCGAGGCTCTCAACAAAGCTGTAGGTCAGGGTGCCGTCTGCATTGACAGCACGCCACATCAGGCCCTGCATAACGCCGGCGATCCACATTGAGACGATGTATAGCACCACACCAATAGTCGATATCCAGAAATGGGTGTCGATCAGCTTGATACTGTACATCTGTTTGCGCCCGAACAGTTGCGGGATCAGCGCATAGATAGCACCGATAGATACCATGGCTACCCAGCCCAGAGCACCAGAATGCACATGACCAATAGTCCATTCAGTGTAGTGAGATAAGGCATTGACGGTCTTGATCGACATCATGGGTCCTTCGAAGGTGGACATGCCATAGAACGACAGCGACACGATCAGGAACTTCAGGATAGGGTCGGTGCGGAGTTTGTGCCAGGCACCGGACAGTGTCATGATGCCGTTGATCATACCGCCCCATGAGGGCGCCAGCAAAAGGATCGAGAAGGCCACGCCCAGTGATTGCGTCCAGTCTGGCAGTGCTGTGTAGTGAAGGTGATGCGGGCCAGCCCACATATAGATTGAGATCAGTGACCAAAAATGCACCACGCTCAGGCGATATGAAAATACCGGTCGCCCTGCTTGTTTTGGCACAAAATAATACATGATGCCAAGAAAACCGGCGGTAAGAAAGAAGCCGACGGCATTATGGCCATACCACCACTGCACCATGGCGTCGATGGTACCCGAATAGGCAGAATAGGATTTGCTCATACTGATGGGCAGGGCGGCACTGTTGACAATATGCAGTATCGCTACTGTGATAATAAAGGCACCAAAGAACCAGTTGGCAACATAGATGTGTGGTGTTTTTCGTTTAATGATGGTGCCAAAAAATACGATGGCATAAACGACCCAGACTACGGCGATCAGGATATCGATGGGCCATTCCAGTTCTGCGTATTCCTTGCTGGTGGTGATGCCAAGGGGCAAGGTGATGGCGGCCAACAGGATGACAAGTGTCCACCCCCAAAAAGTAAATGCAGCCAGTTTGTCGCTGATTAACCTGACCTGGCAGGTGCGCTGGACCACGTAATAGGACGTGGCGAACAGGGCCGAACCACCAAAGGCAAAGATAACGGCGTTCGTGTGTAGTGGTCGCAAGCGGCTGTATGTAAGCCAGGGTAAGTCAAAATTTAATTGTGGCCAGACCAGTTGTGCGGCAATAATAACGCCGACAAGCATGCCGACGATACCCCAGACAACAGTCATCACAGCAAACTGGCGCACAACTTTATAATTATAAGTTGTCTGCGTATCCATAATCATCCTCATTGGTTGCCATTATGAAAGTATTTATTGTGTTGTTATTTATTATTGATCCCAGTGAGTGGACTGGTGATCAAAGACACGTCCCTGTGTCTACAGCTTAGTCATAATTAGAAGCGAGTGCCAATACCGACCCCGAAAATCCATGGGTTAATATCGACATCGACATTACCCGCCAGGGCGCCGCCAGTAATGGTGGCCGTGGTGTCTATCTGTACGTATTTCACATCAAGATTGACGAACCAGTCCTTGTTGATTTCGACGTCGACGCCAGCCTGGACAGCGAGTCCAAATGAATCATCATAATCGATGTCAGTCGCGCCATTGGCGACCAATGCTGAGCCGAGTTCACCATCATAAAAATAAGTATAGTTCACACCAACGCCGGCATAAGGGCGGATTTTGGAAGAAGGAGCGAAGTGATATTGCAGGGTCAGGGTAGGGGGTAGCACGCTGACTTCACCGACGTCGGCACCTGCCAGTGTCCCGGTTCCTGATATGTCGTGTTTACTGGTTGCGAGGATCAGTTCCAGCCCCATGTTATTAGTCAGCATGTAAGTAAAATCCAGTTCCAGTGTCGTATCATTGCCAGGGCTGACGCCCGAACCGGCTACCGCTGGTACCTCACCACTGCTGTCATCCGGGCTGACATTAATGACACGTACGCGTGTCAACCAATCTCCTGCATCTGCCAGCACAGGTACGCTCAAGGTGCTAGCGCATGCGGCTGTTAATAAAAGGGCGGATAATTTTTTTTTCGGGAACATCTCACTTCTCCTGAATTTGCTAACAATAATAGTAAGCCGTCTCCATCAAGAGAGGCTTAATTACGAAGTGATAATATGCAAATATTCCAAGAGCATGGTGTTGATCTGCGTCAATAAAAAGTCAAATCCCCGAGAGGGATGGTGGTGGGTGTCGGGGCTATATCCGTCAGGCAGTATTGGGTGTGTTACTGGAATGTTTATTGTTCGAGCAGTCAGCAACCATGGACTTGATGTTATCGAGGGAGAGTAATTGTACAAATTTGCCATCCACCTTGATCAGGTCCTGCTCCTGAAAGCGCGTAAACAGGCGACTGACTGTCTCAACTGCCAGGCCCAGGTAGCTGGCAATATCATTGCGTGACATGCTCAGATTGAACTCGGTAGCAGAAAAGCCCCTGTTGCTCAGGCGTGAGGATAGACTCAGAAGTAGTGAGGCCAGACGTTCATCTGCCGTCTTTTTACCTAAGAGCATCAACAGGTTGGCATCATGGGTGATTTCCTTGCTCATGATTTTCAATAGTTGATGTTGCAGGCTGGGTAATTCGGAAGACAGGGATTCCAGGCGACTAAATGGAATTTCGCAATAGCTGGTCGTTTCCAGGGCCTTGGCACTACAAGGATGGGAATCTTCACTAATGGCATCCAGGCCGACCAGCTCGCCCGGCAGATAGAACCCGGTGATCTGTTCACTACCATCATCGGCCACGGAATAGGTTTTAATAGACCCGGCGCGAATAGCATAGACCGCCTGAAATTTGTCTCCCTGATGAAAGGCAATCTCATTTTTTTTCAATGGATGGCTGCGTTTTATAATAGCCTCAAGCCGATCAAGATCGTCGCCTTCGAGGCCGAGAGGCAAACAAAGCTGATGCAGGCTGCAATTTTGGCAAGCCACCTTGATTTTGGACAGGGTGACTATTTTATCGTTGTTGTCTTTATTCATATCTCACCATGCTCCTGGAGAGGTTTATACTCTATTTCAACAAATGCACGGAAATTAATCAATAATACCTGGCATTCTTTTCAATATTTAAACAAATTTATACTCTTGGCCAGGGTTTTTGGGAAATGATAGTTTAATCTATCTCGAGTTGCGGTTATTCTATACATTATTGTAAATTTGACGTATTTTCAGGTCGTGTCACCCCATTGGGGTGAAAATTGGAGTAAATAGCATGTCCGAGCGTAAAGCGACTATCTGTCGCGACACTCTGGAAACAAAGATCAAGGTGAGTATCAATCTTGATGGTACGGGCCAATCCAGCTACAGCACGGGTGTCCCGTTTCTTGAGCATATGCTTGATCAGGTGGCGCGCCATGGCATGATCGACCTGGACGTCGTGGCTGAGGGCGATCTGCATATCGATGCCCACCATACCGTGGAAGATGTCGGTATTACACTGGGTCAGGCCTTTAGTGAGGCCATTGGCGACAAGAAAGGCATACGTCGATATGGCCATGCCTACGTACCCCTGGACGAGGCTCTGTCGCGCGTTGTTATCGATTTTTCCGGACGTCCAGGGCTGGAATATCATGTCAGTTACCCGCGAGCGCGCATTGGCGATTTTGATGTCGACCTCTTACATGAGTTTTTTCAGGGTTTTGTGAATCATGCACAGGCAACCTTGCATATCGACAGCTTGCGCGGGATGAATGCCCATCACATAGCCGAAACCATATTTAAGGCATTTGGTCGTGCCGTACGTTCAGCTCTTGAGCATGATGTACGCATGGGAGATCGGCTACCTTCGACTAAAGGCAGTCTCTAAATATCAGGCAAAAGCAAGATGAGTCGGGTAGCAGTTATTGATTACGGTATGGGAAATCTACGCTCGGTCGCCAAGGCACTCGAGCATGTCAACCCGCGTGCGCGGGTGCTAGTGACGGCAGATAAAGATGACATCAAAAATGCCGACCACATTGTCTTTCCCGGTCAAGGCGCCATTGGCTCGGCCATGCAGGCATTAAAGCAGCGTGGCCTTGACCAGGTGTTATTGCAAGAGATAGATAAGAAACCCTTTTTGGGGATTTGTCTGGGTCTGCAGGTCATGATGGAACACAGCGAAGAAGATGGTGGTACCCAGGGTCTGGGATTAATACCAGGGCAGGTCAAACGTTTTCCGGATCCTCATATGGATACCCATTCCAATACACGTTTAAAGGTGCCGCATATGGGCTGGAACCAGTTGCATCAAACCTGCGCGCATCCTCTCTGGCAAGGCATCCAACAGGATAGTCGTTTTTATTTTGTACATAGTTATTATGTCACCACAGAGCGTTCTGCTGATGTTGCTGGAACCTGTGAGTATGGACTGAATTTTGTCGCTGCTGCCTGTCGGGATAACCTGTTTGCCGTACAGTTTCACCCGGAAAAAAGCGCCGAGGCAGGACTGCAGCTATTGGATAATTTTTTGCAATGGGATGGTCAAGGGGCTTGATCATCCCTGTTTTATTTTTCTGTACAGACTAAATACAACGAGGATACCGTTATGTTACTTATACCTGCCATCGATCTGAAAGATGGAAAATGTGTCAGGTTACGCCAGGGGAATATGGATGATGAAACTGTGTTTTCCGATGATCCAGTAGAAGTAGCGGCGCGTTGGGTAGAGGCGGGCGCGAGGCGATTGCACCTGGTGGATTTGAACGGAGCGTTTGCCGGTAAACCGGTCAATGCCGACGTTATTCACAGGATAGCGGAACGGTTTCCTGATCTGCCCATACAGGTGGGCGGGGGTATCCGTGATGAAGAAACAGTGCAGGCCTATCTCAATGCAGGTGTCCAGTATGTGATTATTGGTACCAAGGCCGTTAATGAACCTCATTTTATCGGTGACCTGTGTGTTGAATTTCCTGGTCATGTCATCGTCGGGCTGGATGCGAAAGATGGTAAAGTAGCTGTCGATGGCTGGTCAAAGCTCTCTCATCATGATGTGATTGATATGGCGCAACGTTTCGAAGCCGATGGGGTTGAAGCGATTGTCTACACCGATATTGGTCGTGATGGCATGATGAGTGGAGTGAATGTGGATTCTACCGTTGCACTGGCGCAAGCGATCACTATTCCTGTTATTGCTTCCGGTGGGATCACTAATCTTGATGACGTCAAAGCCCTGTGTGCTGTCGAAGGAGAAGGTATCATGGGTGCTATCACCGGACGTGCCATTTATGAAGGCACGCTGGATTTTGTCGAAGGCCAGAAACTGGCCGACAAACTCAATGGCGAGTAGCCAGGGACTCGTAGTGAGAAAACAAGTCTATTGATTATGTTGAATCAGATAGTACATTTCTTGCCACTAGCGACCCGCCACACGCAACTGGTTATTTAAAATGGGCTTAGCAAAAAGAATTATACCTTGTCTGGATGTCGATAACGGCCGCGTCGTCAAAGGCGTCAAGTTTGTCGATATTCGTGATGCCGGTGATCCGGTCGAGGTGGCGCGTCGTTATGATAAAGAAGGTGCTGATGAGATTACCTTCCTGGATATCACCGCCAGTTCAGATGACCGCGAAACCATTGTGCATGTCGTTGAAGCGGTTGCCAGCGAGGTGTTTATTCCCCTGACCGTGGGTGGCGGGATTCGCAAGGTTGAAGATATTCGTTGCATGCTGAACGCGGGTGCCGATAAGGTAGGCATCAATACGGCGGCTGTTTTTAATCCTGATTTTGTCAAGGAGGCGGCCGACAAGGTCGGCTCACAATGTATCGTGGTCGCTATAGATGCCAAGCAGGTCAGTGTCGAAGGTGAAGACAAACGTTGGGAGATCTTTACGCATGGTGGCCGTAAACCGACAGGTATAGATGCCATAGAGTGGGCGCGCCGTATGCAGGCCAATGGGGCAGGTGAAATATTACTGACCAGTATGGATCGCGATGGTACCCGTATAGGTTTTGATCTGGATCTGACTCGCACGGTATGTGAGGCGGTGCATATTCCCGTGATTGCATCGGGCGGTGTCGGTAATCTGCAACACCTTGCGGATGGTGTCACTATCGGTGAGGCCGATGCTGTACTGGCTGCCAGTATTTTTCATTTTGCAGAACATACGGTGGGCGAGGCCAAGGCCTACATGGCGGCACGTGGTATTGAGGTGCGGCTTTGAAAGCAGTAGCGAGTGTCTGGTGGCGAGTAGCTAGGTAAAAAACCTTAACCTAGCTACTCGCCACTAGTTACTAGCAACCTGGTAGTAAGAACCAGGAATCAGATACCTTCTTTAAGCTAAATACGTGTATTGCAGGTAAATTTTATGTCAGAGCAATGGTTGGATGAAATCCAGTGGACCGATGAAGGTCTGGTGCCTGTGATTGCTCAGGAAGTGGATACCGGCAAGATCCTGATGTTCGCGTGGATGAACCGGGAATCGCTACGGCTGACTGTTGAAACCGGTCATGCCGTATATTGGTCAAGATCACGACAAAAACTCTGGCATAAGGGTGAAGAGTCAGGTAACCAGCAGTTGATTAGTGATATCCGTATTGATTGTGACAATGATGTCGTGCTGATAACGATAGAACAACGTGGCGGGATAGCCTGTCACACCGGGCGCCATAGTTGTTTCTTCAAGCAGTTGAAGGACGGTGGATGGTGTACTGTTGACCCCGTCATTAAAGATCCAAAGGATATTTATAAGAAGTAGTGACAACGTGTTTTAGTCTTTTCTCTTAAACATCAGGTACTACAAACATTCCCGTATCACGGTTATGCTGCCACCAACACCCTGATTATTTTCACATTGTTTTGAATCGGATGTTGATCCGATACCTGTTACACAACATAACAAAATGCTAAGCTTGGTCTGGTATTGCTGATGACCTGTATCAGCAAGCTGTTTGTTTATGTAATATATTGATAGTATTAAATAAAATACAAATAACGAAGACAAGCTGATGAATGATATACTGAGCAGACTGGCAGAGATCCTGGAGGCGCGCAAAGAGGCTGATCCGGATTCATCTTATGTCGCCGGATTGTATAGCAAGGGCCTGGACTCTATTTTAAAGAAAATAGGTGAAGAGGCGACAGAAACCGTCATGGCCGCCAAAGATGGGCAGGCAGACAAGATTGTGTATGAAACGGCTGATCTATGGTTTCATACCCTGATCTTACTGGCCAGCCAGAACCTTGGGCCGGACGATGTTTTGAAGGAGCTGGAGAGACGTTTTGGCCTGTCTGGCATTGAAGAAAAAGCCGGACGTCATACGCAAAAGTGACAGCTGCCTGGAAGTGTTGTAATTAAAGAAAAGTATTAAAACGGAAAACGTTTGGAGCATTAAATTATGGGTATTGGCATTTGGCAATTATTGATTATCCTGGCAATTGTACTGTTGTTGTTCGGCTCGAAAAAGCTCAAGAATCTGGGTTCAGACCTGGGTGGTGCGATTCGTGGCTTCAAAAAATCTGTTAAGGATGGTGAATCCCCTGACTCTGGCGATGCCGACAAGCTGGAAGAAAACAAGCAATCCAATGTGATTGAAGGTGAAGTCTCATCCGCTGAAAAGGATAAAGACAAAGTTTGATTTTTCATTTCATTAACGGCGGCTGATATATCAGTATCCGTTATCTTCTGGTCAGTCCTCTATGTTTGATATTGGTTTCTGGGAACTAGCAATAATAATGGTCGTGGCCTTATTGGTGATCGGACCTGAACGTATGCCTGGTCTTGCCCGTAAGGCGGGACTGTATTTTGGCAAGGCACGCCGTTTTGTCTCTTCGGTGAAAGATGATATCAATCGTGAATTTGCCGCTGATGAACTCAAGCGCATACTCGAAGAACAAAAAGAATCAGCGGGCCTGCATGAGATTGTAGAAGAAACCAGGGATGCGCTGAACGAGGCCAAGCAGGAATATCTGGTTAACAGTGACGACAAAGTCGAAAATCAAGACAAGAATGCAGCTGCAAAAATAACAAAACCAGACACCCATGACAGAGAACCAAGACAAGACAAATAACGAAGAGGAAATGGGTTTTATTAGCCATTTGCTGGAATTACGTGACCGCTTGTTACGTATGGTCCTTGGCATTATAGCCATATTTCTGGCCATTTTTTATTTTTCCAATGACCTATATTCCTACGTGGCCGGACCGTTAATGAAGCACATGCCTGAAGGCAGTCAGATGATTGCCATTGACGTGGCCTCGCCTTTTCTGACACCGTTCAAACTGTCGATGATGGCGTCTATTTTTCTGGCCATGCCCTACATCCTCTACCAGCTATGGGGCTTTGTCGCCCCCGGTCTCTACCAGAATGAACGCCGCATGGCTGCCCCGCTTGTGATCGCCAGTTCAGTTTTATTTTATTTGGGGATGGCATTTGCCTACTATGTCGTGTTCCCGCTGGTCTTCGGTTTTTTGACAGGCGCGGCCCCCGAGGGCGTGTCCGTCATGACTGATATTAGTCGCTACCTGGATTTTGTCATCACCTTGTTTTTCGCGTTTGGCGCTGCCTTCCAGGTGCCTGTGGCCACCATCCTGCTGGTTTGGAGTGGTGCCACTACGCCCGATAAGCTGGTCGCTATGCGTGCTTATATTGTTGTTGGTGCGTTTGTTATTGGTATGATACTGACGCCGCCAGATATTATTTCCCAGACCCTGCTGGCGATCCCGATGTGGTTGTTATTTGAGGCGGGGGTTATTTTTGCGCGATTATATGTCCCTGCCCGCGAAGAAGATGAAGAAGACGAAGACAATAGTATTGCCGGGACGGGAGTGGCAGGCGTAGCAACTGCAGGTGTTGCAGGTGCAGCCGATGCGGTTGAACAATCGACAATGGAGGCCGAAGAAGATGAAGACCTTGAGAGTAGCAATGATTCTGGCCACCAGGAATATGATCCCTTTGATGACGACGGTTTTACACCCCTGAGTGAGGAGGAAATGGACGCAGAGATCGACCGCATCGAGGATGAGATGGAAGCCATGGAGGACGAGGATGAGACTCCTGACGTCGAGAAGAAAAACAAGAAAGATGATGACAAGCCTTGATCGGCACTGGTTTGTTCTATGGGCAGGCTACGTCCATGGCCATCACCGTTGCGGTTGTTGGGCATAAAGAACTGAATTGTCGGGTTTGTCTGATGGGCAAGGGGACATCTGTGCGATCGATACAGGTAAAACCTGATGTGGCAAAATAGTCAGAGGCATCTTCAGTTAATAGATAGAGGGTGGTAACCCCGTTATCACGTGCTTGATCGACCAGTTTCCTGATGATTGTTTTACCCAGTCCCCGGTTTCTCTTATCGGTTATGATGACAATGGAGCGTAGCAGCGCATAGATGCCGTGATACTCGAGACCGCCAATGCCCGCTATTTTGCCGTCAATTTCAAGAATAATAAAATGATCGATGTGATCATGACAGTCTTCAGACGGGAGCTTGTTATTACCCAGGATAGCAGCGATAGCGTTCAAATCCGATAAGCTTGCCTGTCTGACTAGCATGGGTGGCTTTTTGTCCTGCAAAAGTACGAGGTACTTGTTACGATATGGGATGGCTGTGTTTGCATAATATTAGCTCTTTCTAACAGATCCAGGGCAGGGAATATATCGCGATTTAGGGAATTTTTTGTATCCAATCGTGTTCATATAGTTGATGATAATAAAATCGGGAATCCCCATGAAATCCATTGCCATAGTCTATATAACCCTGTGTTGCTCCTTGCTGTCAATCAACAATGTGATGGCCGCTGATATAAACAGACTCAAGGACCACCCATCACCCTATCTGGCCATGCATGGGCAAGACCCGGTCCACTGGCAGTCCTGGGGGAAAGATATTTTCGAACGCGCCAGAAAGGAAAACAAGCTGGTATTTGTATCCATTGGGTATTTTGCCTGTCATTGGTGTCACGTCATGCAGCGCGAATCTTATCAAAATACTGACATTGCCTCATTCATAAATAAAAATTTTATTGCCGTCAAGGTAGACAGGGAGTTGCAGCCCGCATTGGATGCACGTTTGATTGAATTTGTTGAACGTACCAGGGGTTATGCCGGCTGGCCCTTGAATGTATTTATCACACCTGCTGGTTACCCGTTGTTGGGGATTGTCTATCTGCCGCCCAAGGATTTTAAAGACTTGCTCGTTAACATGCATCAGGCCTGGGCCGAAGACGCCGCAGGCATGAATGTTATGGCTGAAGCGGCGGCCGAGTCTATGCAACGCTCTGATCGTTCTGAAGGGGTTAAGCTGAATAAACAGCAGATTAAAAATTATCAGGCTTCCTATGTTAGCGATGCACTGAAAAATGCTGATCATTTTCAGGGTGGCTTTGGAGAGCAGAGCAAGTTTCCTTTATTTCCGCAGTTGGCATTCCTGCTGGAGTTGTACAAAAAAGATAAAGATAAATCACTGGGAGAATTTTTGCACCTGACGCTGGATAAAATGGCCCGGACAGGAATGTATGATCAACTGCGTGGTGGGTTTTATCGATACGTGGTTGACCCTGATTGGTTGATCCCGCATTTTGAAAAAATGCTGTATGACAATGCCTTGCTGGCGGTCCTCTATCAGGAGGCAGCCCGTATTTTTGACGAGCCTCAATACCAGGTCATTGCTGAGCAAACGCTGGATTTTATGTTAAGCGAATTGCTGGATGGCAGTGGGGGCATGATCAGCAGTTTGTCTGCTATCGATAGCAATAATGTTGAAGGGGGTTATTATCTCTGGCCAACAGAGGAGTTGCAGAAAAATCTGAGTGCTGATGAATATACCATAATGACCTTGCATTGGGGTATGCAGCATTCACCTGCCCTGGAAGGCGGGCATCACCCAAGGGTCGCAATGGATGTCGAAGCTGTTAGTCGGGAGGTGAAAAAAACATCTAAAAAGGTGGAGGCGCTGATAGCCTCAGCCAAAAAGAAGCTGCTGAAAAGACAGCTGCAAAGACAGTTACCTCGTGATGGTAAATTACTGGCGTCATGGAACGGACTGGCACTCTATGCCTTGACGCGTGCAGCCTCAGTCAATAAAAAATATATACAACACGCCAGGCGTCTGCAACAGTTTCTGCTCAGCCGGTTGTGGGATGGTAAACAGCTTAAGCGTGCCCTGGCGGACGGGCATTATCTTGGCGATGCGACACTTGAAGATTATGCCTATGTCGCGATGGGCTTGCTCGAATGGGCGAGATATACCGGGCAGGCATCAGACCTGGATCAGCTTGAAGCTATTCTCATGCAGGCGTGGCAACGCTTTTATAATGAACAGGGTTGGTTGTTAGCTGAAAATATGATTGCAGGTATCAACTCACGCGAGGCAGTAGTATCAGACGGGCCCATGCCATCGGCATCTGCCAGCTTGATTCGAGTGACTCTTGAATTCGCTACTAAAACCGATAATAAAGCAATGTTGAAGTTGGCTAAAATGGCGGTGAACAGGGGGCATGCTGTTTTGAAAACCGATAATTTCTGGTATGCAACACATATCCGCGCCATGCTGGAGTCAGTGTCGGCAAAATAAAACAGCAGTGATTTATATTGGAAGCTCGCCTGGAACAGCGGGAGGTCTTGAGTGTGTGTTGATTATCTCAAGTCTAGTGCTCAGGCGTTAGTGATGAGTTCGCGCGAATGGAACACCCTGTATAAAACGGGGATCAGGTAGAGGCTGACAAAGAGAGAAAAGCTCAGGCCTGAGGTAATCGTAATCGCAAGCGGCTGTAACATCTCTGAACCTTCCCCCACGCCAATTGCCAAAGGGGTAAGCCCAATAATGGTCGTGAGTGATGTCATTAGTATCGGCCGTAAGCGCAGCATGGCGGCTTCTGCAATGGCTTCTTCCAGTGGCCGACCCTGGCTGCGTAAAATTTCTATATATTCGACCATGACTATCGCATTGTTAACGACGATACCGGCCAACATAATGACCCCCAGCCACAATGGCATGGACAAAGGGAGTTCGCCCCAGTAAATCCCTAACGCCACACCAATAACAGCAAAGGGAACACCGAGCATGATAATAAACGGATTACGTAGTGATTCATATTGTACTGCCATGACGACCAGGACAAGGAACAAGGCCATGACCAGCAATTGCCATACGATATCCTGACTGCCCTGGATAATAGTGGATATACCGGCGTCATAAATTTGATAGCCTTCAGGGAGAGTAAAATCTTGCAAGGATTGCTGTACGGATTCGAGGACTTCACCGGTCGTCATGCCGTCATCTATTTTCCCAGTGACCTTGATGATTCGTTGTTGATTTTCTCTAAGAATAACCGAAGGTGCCTGGATCAGTTCCACATTGGCGACATCAGCAAGGTAGATTGATGACTGTTTACCCGGTGTTTTGCCCAGTAGTAATGATCCCAGGCTGCTAAGGCTTGACGTATTGATGTCAGGCAGGCGCACGCGAATATTATAGGAACGATCGCCATCGATAAAATCACTAACGGTTGCCCCGCTAATGGCTGTGCGAATAATGCGGCTGATCTGTTCGACAGTAAAGCCGAGGTTGACTGCGCGTTCGCGATCGATTTTTATCGAAAGTTCCTGGGCTATTACGTCAGAAGAGTGTTCTATATTAATGATACCCTTTATCGAACCCAGGTGTGCTATCAGGGCATAACCGATTTGGTCAAGCGTATCCAGGTCAGGGCCAGTGATGCGTAGACTGACGTCGTCATCGGCACGATGGAAGTAAGTGCCAGGTGTGCGCAGGTTATTGGCGCGTACCCGTACGCCGGGAATTTTATGTTTGGCAAGTAGTTCATAAAACTGGGATCTCCATTGATCACTGCTGACAGAGCGCTGGGAAAGTGGAACCAGTTGGATGTCGATACGCGCCCTGTTTCTGGCCACGAATTCCGTGCGCCCATAAATGGCGCCGCCACTGATAGTAAAAACAGTGGCGACAAAAGGCATGGTCTCTATTAATGATTCGACTTTAAGCGTTGCCTCATCTGTGAGTTCCAGTTTTATGCCTGGCTCGGCTAGCAGTCTGACACCAATTCGACCGTCATCCATTCTTGGAAAGAATTCTGTTGAGTCACTGATAAAAGAAGGAATACTAAAACCCAGTGAGGCTAACAGGACCAGTATCAGGACTATTCTTGCCGAGGCTTTATGAATGATGTATTGCACACTACGGCGATATTTTTTCTGGAGTAACATCATCAGTTTATCGACAGGGCTCTGACGCACTGGATCAGGAGACTGTTTTAGTCGGGTAGCCAGTGCGGGGACCAGTGTCAGTGCGACTATCATCGCGGCTATGATGGCGGCCGTGATAGTGAAAATCAGTTCGCGGAAAAACAAGCCTACCAGACCACCTATAAATAAGAATGGAATGATGGCAGCCAGGTTGGTGCTGGTGGAAGCAACTATTGCGCCGTTGACCTCTTGTGCCGCATGGGTGCCCGCCTCAAAACTGTTTTCTCCCTGTTTTTGGTGTCGATAGATATTTTCCAGCATGACGATGGTGCTGTCGACCAGCATGCCAACGCCCACGGCCAGGCCTCCCAGTGTCATGATGTTCAAGCTGAGCCCGCCCAGCTCCATGATTAGAAAAGTGACTGTAATCGCAATAGGAATGGCGCTACCTATAATCAAGGTACGCCTGATATTGCCAAGAAACAGATAGACGACCAGCATGGCTAGTAGCGCGCCAGAGATAGCAGCGATTGAGGCTTGATTGAGTGAATTGCGAACATAGACTGATTGATCGCCCACTATATCCACGCTGATATCATCCGGGATAACGCCCTGTCGGGTGAGCTCTTCCAGTCTCTGTTTGACAAAATCCACCACGGTTACCGAATTGGCGTTGGGTTGTTTTTGAATCGAGACCTTGATGCCGGGGATGGAATTAAGTCGTACGCGCAGACGTTCATCTTCATGCGTGTCAATGACACGGGCAATGTCTCTCAGGTAGACATGCTGGCCGTCGGCTAAAGAGATGGGTAAGTTGGAGATTTCTTCGACTGATTCAAAACGTGCGGAAATCCGACCGCTCAATTCACGTTGATTGAGTTTGATGCGGCCCGCTGATTCTTCCTGATTACCTTCCCGTAGGGCGCTGATGATATTATCGGTAGTCAAACCCAGCCCGGCCAGTCGCTGCTGGTCTGGCACTACCTGGATCTCGCGTATCAGCCCTCCGCCGACCTCGGCGCTGGCCACGCCGGGCAGGTTAAGCAGCCATTTGCTGAAAACGTTATCGACCCAGTTGCGTAAATCAATCGGGTTTTTCAGTGCCGAACTGATAACAAATTCGACAATAGGCCGTTGCGAAGGATCACGCTTGAAGATAATAGGTGGATCAATGCCATCAGGGAGAAAGCGTTTTGCCCGGTCCAGGCGTGTGCTTGCATCACGCAAGGCGACATCGATGTCCTTCCCATACTGGAACGACATATTAACGCCACTTCTGCCCTCCGAACTGGAAGACTCAATACTGATAACGTCCTCGGTAATCGCCAGCTGTTCTTCCAGTTGTCGCGTGACCTGGTCTTCCATGATTTTTGCAGGCACGCCGGGGTTGTTGACGCGGACCCTGATGTCCGGGTAAATGATATGCGGTAATAGATCAACTGACAGGCGTCCCAGCGAGAATAGACCAAGCATCATGACGGCCAGGGTTATCATAATGACACCGATCGGGTGACGGATAGACCATGCCGCTATGCCGCCACTGACGGCCGATATTTTTTCCTGGTTAGTATTTTTGTTCACGAGGATAGTCTATATAGTGTTAACACGTTATTCGGGTTTTTTGCCCAGTGTTGTTGTGACTTTTTTTCCTTCTTTTAGGCCCAGAAAACCCTTGATGATAATTGCCTCGTTTTCAGCCAGACCCGTATTGATGGCGGTGAAATTCTGGTAACGAATACCGGTAGTGATATATTTTTTTATCGCTTGCTGCTTATTGTTGATGACAAATACGTATTCACCCTGCTGATCTCTTCGCAGGGCACTGAAGGGTATTAACAGATAGCTTTGTTTGGGAGGGGTGAGTGTGACCCTGCTCAGGAATCCCGCCCTGGCCTGTGCTGGTATTTTTTTAAAAGAGACTTCGAGAGTACCCAGGCGTGTGACAGAATCAATGGTTGGATAGATGCGCGTTATGGTCCCGTCGAAGGGTTCCCTGCCCAGTGCATCAATAGTAATGCTGGCAGGGTCACCGATTTTGAATAAGGGTAACAGTAGCTCCGAAACATTGACGCGAATAATCAGTGATGTGTGATCGATAATCGTTAATAGGTGAGAATGGCGTGGGGCAATGTCACCGACCTCGATCAGGCGTTCGCTGACTATTCCTGAGAAGGGTGCATGTATGGTGGTGTATTCAAGTCTGGTTTTTAACAACTGCTCTTCTGACTGCGCCACAGTGAGAGCTGTCTCGATGCGTGCGCGTTCATCTTCAGCTGCGAGTCTTTTTTTCACCAGGCTGGTCGTCCGTCGCAAATCCTGTTCGGCTTGCTTGCGAGTTGCCCTGGCCTTGTCCAGTTGTGCGCGCAACAGGCTGCCATCTATAGAGACGAGCACCTTGTCTTTTTTGAAATTATCGCCAGGGAAATACGGCAATGAAATAATTTTTCCTTCTTCCTGATTGAATATTCTGACTTTACGTAAAGCCTGCAAAGTACCTGTGCGTGTACTAGGGGTATCGAGCGGACGAATTTGACTGGTATAGGTAGTGACCAGATGAGCGGATTTTGATCTTTTCTTTTGCTCGATGGTCTTGCCGCTTTCATTACAGGCACCCAGCACCAGGACGGCCATGACCATGAAAAGCGAGAGGGTCGCCGGGTATACGCGAGAGTAATGAAATCTAAAAGCCATATAATCTTTTATCTAACTGTAATATATAGAAAAAAATAAATAATCCGCTGTCAGTATATCCCATCTCAGTGACATAATGGAATGATGCAGGACGATTATTTCCGAAACACTGCTTAACGTTATGTAGTAATATTGCAACATCGTCGCACGCAAATTGACTGTTAATTTTTTCTTATCTCTAGTATTCTCTAGCTATTAATGGATTTGGATTTTACTGGGTCAAAGTTGATCCTTACAATGGAGGTAATAATATAATGAAAAGAAGTACCGCTATTCTTGCAGCCCTGCTGATACTGGCCACACCGTACCCGGCCTTGCTGGCTTCCGATGCCCTGGTGTTTTCTACAGCGCCAACGCAACCTCCCGAACTGACCCGACAATTGTACCAGCCCCTGGTCGATTATCTTTCCAGGGAAACGAGTC
>Ga0209633_10001457_pt1 | contig 24267 bp, 24 predicted proteins | sample Cruoilmetagenom1_FD_187290 | JGI IMG/M metagenome (GOLD analysis project Ga0209633, IMG submission 187290) | Oil polluted marine microbial communities from Coal Oil Point, Santa Barbara, California, USA - Sample 1 (SPAdes) (version 2) | ecosystem: Environmental > Aquatic > Marine > Oil seeps ...
TCCTATATTTGCGCGTTAAATACAAATTGAAGATATTTTAAATAGAAAGGAGCATGCAAAACAAAGGACTTATAAGAACATTTGCCATAATTTTTGGATTAATCTGCGTATATTATTTATCATTTACCGTGGTAAATAATAAAGTAGAGAAAAATGCTGAGATTTATTCGGATGGTAATACAATAGCAAAAGAAGCATATTTAGATTCGGTTGCTAATGTACCGGTTGTTGATTATTTTATTGCCGAGTATACCTATAGCGAAGTTCAAGACAGAGCGATCAATCTTGGTTTAGACCTTAAAGGTGGTATCAACGCTACGTTAGAAGTCTCTGTTAGAGATATTTTAGCTGGTTTATCAAACGATTCAAAAAATCCGGTATTTAATAAAGCCTTGGTTGATGCTACTGCGGCCCAAAAAAATAGTGATAAAGATTATGTAGATCTATTTTTTGAAGCTTTTGAAAATGCAAGTAAAGGTTCCGTTAAGTTAAGTGATCCTTCAATTTTTGGAAATAAATCATTAAAAGATAAAATCAATTTCACTTTATCTGATGATGATGTACAGCCAATTCTTAAAGAAGAAATAAAAGGTTCTATTAGTACTGCTTTTGAAGTATTACGTAATAGGATTGACCGTTTTGGGGTAACGTCACCTAATATACAACGTATTGGTGAGTCTGGTAGAGTGTTGATAGAATTACCTGGTGCTAAAGACGTAGATCGGGTAAAAAAATTATTAACTGGTACCGCTAAATTGCAATTTTGGGAAGTATATGATAATTCTGAAACAGCTAACTTTTTTATACAGGCTAATACCACATTGGCCGAAATTTTAAAGACTAAGGAAGATACTACTGAGCAAGAAGTTGATTCTGTTACAGCTAAAGAAGATGAAATTTCAGCCTTATTGGGTGAAGAAAAAGATTCTATAGATACCAAGGCTGTAAATCCGTTATTTACGGTAATGTATCCTAGTATTCCTCAAACTCAAAACCAAAAGAGTTCTGTTGTGGGGTCTGCAAGTATAAAAGATACAGCAACCGTAAATAATTATTTGGCACGAAAAGAGGTTAGAGATCTATTACCTGCTGAAATGCGATATGTTAAATTTTTATGGGATGCTAAACCAGTAACAAATACTGAGGTAATTAATTTATATGCTATAAAATCGAATAGACAAGATGTGGCACCTATAGAAGGTGATGTGGTTTCTGATGCTAGTCAGGTGTTTGACCAATTAGGTGCAAACCCTGAAGTTAGTATGTCTATGAATAGCAAAGGGACGAAACAATGGTCAAAAATGACCGAAGAAAATACAGGAAAATTTGTTGCTGTAGTACTTGATAATTTAGTGTATTCGGCACCAATAGTAAACGGTAAAATCCCAAACGGGAGAACCTCAATTTCGGGGGGATTTACTGTTGAAGAAGCTCAAGATTTAGCAAATGCGTTAAAATCTGGTAAATTACCGGCTTCTGCTCGTATTATTGAATCTTCTGTAGTTGGCGCCTCATTAGGTCAAGAAGCCATTGATAGTAGTGTAAAATCATTTTTAATTGCTTTACTATTAGTATTAATTTGGATGATATTCTATTATGGTAAAGCAGGTGTTTTTACTGATATCGCACTGGTATTAAATATTGTATTTATTTTCGGAGTACTCGTGTCTTTTGGAGCAGTACTTACTTTACCAGGCGTTGCTGGTATAATCATTACTATTGGTATGTCGGTTGATGCCAATGTAATTATTTACGAACGTATTAAGGAGGCTTTAGGGAAAGGAAAAATATTAAAAGAAGCTATCAAAGAAGGGTTTAGTTTTAAAGGAGCCTTATCTGCTATTATAGATGCAAATATTACTACCTTTTTAACAGGTATTATTTTATATATTTTTGGTACAGGACCAATTAGAGGTTTTGCTACTACCTTAATGATTGGTATCGTAACGTCACTAGTTACTGCTATATTTATTACAAGGTTAATGGTTGATTGGTATGCAGATAAAGATCGTACAATGACTTTCAATACCAATATAACTAAAGGATGGTTCCAAAATATTAGTATTGACTTCTTAAAGAAACGTAAGATGGCTTATATTATTTCTGCGATCATTATAGCTGTTGGTATTGGTTCACTAGTAACCAATAGTTTAAATTATGGTGTAGATTTTACCGGAGGTAGAACTTATACAGTCAGATTTGATCAGAATATAAGTGCAGCCGAGGTAGGGAGTTCTTTAAAAGATGTGTTTGGAGATACACCTGAAGTAAAAACATATGGAGCACCGAATCAGTTAAAAATAACTACAAAATATAAAATTGAAGATAGTGGCTTGACTGTTAGTGACGAAGTACAAGAGTTATTATATTCAGGATTGCTACCGTACCTTCCTGATGGAACTACTTTAGAAAATTTTAAAGTTAGCTCTGACGACCATGATGAAAAAATCGGGATAATGAAATATTTTGAAGTGGGTCCAACCATTGCTGATGATATTAAACAAGCAGCTATTTGGGCAGTTTTTGGTTCATTAATTATCGTATTCTTATATATTTTACTCCGATTTAGAAAATGGCAATACAGTCTTGGTGCAGTTGCGGCTGTCTTCCATGATGTATTAATTGTATTGGCAATTTTCTCCTTGTTCTATAAGGTCTTACCATTTGATATGGAAATAGGGCAGTCATTTATTGCCGCACTATTAACCGTTGTTGGGTATTCATTGAATGATACGGTGGTTATTTTCGATAGAATTAGAGAATTTGCATATACACACAGTACTTGGTCTTATGATAGAATAGTAAATGGTGGTTTGAGTAGTACTTTAGGTAGAACGGTTAATACATCATTAACTACGTTGATAGTGTTATTGGCAATTTTCTTATTTGGTGGAGACTCTATTAAAGGATTTATGTTTGCAATGATCATTGGTGTTGTTGTAGGTACTTATTCATCATTGTTTATTGCTTCACCAATTATGTATGATACAACTACTAAATTGACTAAAAAAAAATAAAATAATAATTACAATAAGATAAAGACCGTTTTGGAAATACTTTCAAAACGGTTTTGCTTTTTTTATGCCGAATCTTCCAAATGTCACAACAAGTTTAGTTCTAAAAGATGAACTGTCAATTCAGCAAATAAAATTAGTTGCTGAGCTTATAAATAAGGTTTATCTCATAACTGAAAGCGATTTTTGGCCTCACAACGGTTCTTACGAAAGAACAAATGCATCTGAAATTTTACAGTTCATTGAAAATAACGAACTCATTATTGCTCAAATAGACGAAGAAATTGTCGGAGCAGTTCATGTTTATCCTGTTAAAGATGATGTTTGTGGATTTGGAATGCTCGTTGCGGCTCCCAAAAAAAGAGGCCATGGTATTGGTACAACCTTAATGAAAAGTATTGAAGATTGGGCCGTAAATAACAAGTATAAAATAATTCAATTAGAATTATTAAAACCAATAAATTACCTACATCCTGACAAGGAGTTTTTAAATAATTGGTACACAAAAATGGGATATAAATTAATAAGTAAAACAACCTATGGTAAATTATATCCTAAACAGGCTTCATTACTTAAAATTCCTTGTAATTTTGAAATCTATCAAAAAAATCTACCAATTTAAAGGGTTAAGCTATAATTGATTATTACATTTGCAAAAAGTTAGAAATGAGTACTATTAAACTTCACGATAAATATTTTAAAACATTTATTTCAGCCACCGAGATAGATCAAGCGGTGCATAAAATAGCAGCCTTAGTAAAAAAAGATTGCGAAGGAGAAATACCTGTTTTTATAGGTATTCTTAACGGATCTTTTATGTTTACTGCAGACTTTGCCAGAGCTTATAATGCTGATTGTGAAGTCTCATTTGTAAAATTAGCTTCTTATGAAGGAACAGGTTCAACCGGAAAAGTGAAGGAACTTGTAGGGCTTTCTCAAAGTTTGGAAGGGAGAACCGTGGTAATTTTAGAAGATATAATTGATACTGGTAATACTCTAGAAGAAATTTTTGAAATTTTTAGAAACCAAAAAGTAAAACAACTAAAAATTGCAAGCTTATTTTTTAAACCCGATGTTTTCCGTAAAGGATTGCCGATAGATTATATTGGTATTTCTATACCTGACAAATTTATTGTAGGCTACGGATTAGACTATAATGGCTTAGGAAGAAACCTTGCAGATATATACCAATTAACAACTCAAAAAATGACAAATATTGTATTATTCGGACCTCCGGGAGCGGGAAAAGGTACCCAAGCAGATGTTTTAAAAGAAAAGTACAATCTGATACATATTTCTACGGGTGATGTTTTTAGGTACAATATTAAAAATGAAACGGAATTAGGGACCTTGGCAAAATCATATATGGATAAAGGCAATTTAGTGCCTGATGCTGTTACTATTGATATGCTTAAAGCCGAAGTGGAAAAAAATACAGACGCCAATGGATTTATCTTTGACGGATTTCCACGTACAGAATCACAAGCAAAAGCATTGGATGAATTTTTAAAAGAAAAAGGAGAAACCATTAACGGAATGATCGCTTTAGAAGTTCCAGAAGATCTATTGGTTTCTAGGTTGTTAAAAAGAGGTGAAACCAGTGGTAGGCCAGATGATCAAGATGAAAGTAAAATAAGAAATCGTTTTAATGAATACGAAACTAAAACGGCTATTTTAAAACACTATTATCAAGATCAGAACAAATATTACGGGGTAAATGGCGTTGGTTCAATTGAAGAGATCACAGAACGATTGAGCACTGTTTTTGACACACTCTAATGAAATTTTGTTTATTTGTTTATTTGTGTAATTATTAAGTCGATTCAACAAATAAACCGATTCACATATAAACAATAAAAATGACTGAAGGTAACTTTGTTGACTATATAAAAGTACACACTACATCCGGTAAAGGAGGTAGAGGTTCTGTGCATTTACATCGTGAAAAATTTATTCAAAAAGGCGGCCCTGACGGTGGAGATGGCGGTCGTGGGGGTCATGTTATTGTTAGAGGTAATAATAATATGTGGACATTGATCCATCTTAAATTCAAAAAACATTTTAGAGCAGAACATGGTGGAGATGGTAGTAAAAGTAGAAGTACCGGTAAAGATGGTCAAGATGTTTATATTGATGTTCCATTGGGTACTATTGTTAGGGACGGTGAAACACAAGAAACCCTATTTGAAATTACTGAAAATGGTGAAGAAAAGATATTGGTTGAAGGCGGTATGGGAGGCCGAGGTAATTGGCATTTCAAATCATCTACCAATCAAACTCCACGATATGCACAACCAGGCGTTTTAGGTCAAGAAGGTTGGTACCAGCTCGAGTTAAAACTATTGGCAGATGTAGGCTTGGTAGGCTTTCCAAATGCGGGTAAATCAACCTTACTTTCTGTACTAACTTCGGCAAAACCTAAAATTGCTGATTATGCCTTTACTACGCTAAAACCTAATTTAGGTATTGTTGAATATCGCGATTTTAAAAGTTTTGTAATGGCAGATATTCCCGGAATTATTGAAGGAGCCGCCGAAGGTAAAGGGTTGGGACATCGTTTTTTACGTCATATAGAACGGAATTCTATCTTGTTATTTTTAATTCCTGCAGATAGTAATGACGTGCAAAAGGAATATGACATACTGTTAAATGAATTGAAAAAGCATAACCCCGAATTATTAGATAAAGATAGGCTCTTAGCTATTTCAAAATCAGATATGCTGGATGATGAATTAAAAGAAGAACTTGAAAAAGAATTGCCAAAAGATGTTCCACATCTGTTTATTTCTTCTGTGGCTCAAACGGGCTTGACTGAGTTAAAAGACCAACTCTGGCAAATATTAAATTCATAAATATTTTAGACATAGTTTACAATTTGAACTCTTTATATTACTTATAAAGTATGGCTAAGTACAGTTTTTAAGAATATTTTCTTTAAGAAAAATAGTAACTTGCGCGTATAATAGATATATAGTTACTAGTAACTATACCCCTACGTTTAGCAATTATTAGAAAAACACCAAATGAATAAAAAATACTTTCTGTTATCCGTAATTGGACTAAATTTAATGTTGCTCAGTTGTAAACAAGCTAATTCTAATCAACCATATTTAAATCAACCACCACCTACTGCAATACCAAAATTATTTGCACCGTCAATAGTTAACACCGACAGCATTGAAATTAATACGGTGTTTAATTCTTCTTTTACCGAAATATTTTTTACAAGAATTATTAATAAAAAATTTGTTATCCATCATTCTGAATTAGTTGAAGGTAATTGGAATTTACCAAAACCTATACAAATGTTTACTGACCAAGAAAAAGAGTCAGTTGCGATTGACCCTTCAATTAGCCAAGACGGAAATACAATGTATTTTCTTGGTATTAGTCCAGAAGACCGTTTGAAAAAATCTAAGCCTGACATTTACAAAAGTCAAAAAATCGATGGTAAATGGCAATTAGCTACAAAGGTTGAATACCCCATATCAACCCAGGAATATGCAGAATCATACCCTATTGTGGTTGCGGACGGAAGTTTATATTTTACATCTGATAGACCTGGTAGTTTAGGTAAAAGAGATATTTATCGTGCTCAATATTTAGGAGATGGGAAGTTTGACTCTCCAACAAATATTGGTTCTGAAGTAAATTCTGAAAAAGGAGAAAGAAGTACTTATGTTTCACCTGATGAAAGTTTCTTAATAACTGCCAATACATATTCTGATGAAAAGGGGTTTGCAGTATCGTTTAAAAAGAATGGTAAATGGCAAAGACCTACTTTTTTTAATCTTGGCGAGAATATAAATGAAGATTGGATTTATTTCTGTCCCTATATGTCACCTGACAATAATTATTTTTTCTTCTCGAAAAGATATAGTTCTCCCTCAAATAGTGGATGGAAAGGAGTAACGAAAGGTGAAGTATATTGGGTTAGTTCAATTGAGATTTTTAAACATAAAGAAAAATAACAATTGCTAACAATGTGTATAATTAACCTGCCTGCCGGCAGGCAGGTTGCTAGTGGAATTTCCTCGCGGAAATTGCTAGCGCCAGTTCGCGTTGCTCGTGTCACTTGAATTAATTAACTTTGATTAAAATGAAAAAGACACGCGCCCTATCCCAATAGTATAAACTTATAAATAGTTAAGCAATATTTAAACCGTAATGTGCTACGATATAAAAGCAAGTTTAGAAACTCAATTAAACAGAGCAAGAAGAAATAATGACCTTCAAGCAATTGAGGAAATTATGGATAAGCTTATTCCATTTACCAACCTACCTATTTATCACGCATCTGGTTTTAGTCATCCCGAACTTTTAATTTATACAGATAGATCTCCTAATTTTCCGGAAGTTGCAACTTGGGGTCTTGTCCCTCATTGGGTAGACAATGATGAACAACTTAAAAAATATGGAATAATACGTTAAATGCAAGAGGGGAAACAATTTTTGAAAAACCATCATTTCGAGACGCGGCTAAAAATAATAGATGTATCATTTATGTTGATGGATTCTATGAACATCATCATTATAATAACAAAACCTATCCATTCTTTATACAAAGAAAAGACGAAACCCCTACCGCACTTGCAGGGTTGTGGAGTGAATGGACCAATCCTGAAACTGGGGGTAAAATGAATACATTTTCTATTGTTACTACGGAAGGAAACTCATTGATGTCAAAAATTCATAATAACCCTAAATTAAAAGGACCGAGAATGCCGTTAATTTTACCTGAAGAAAAAGAAGAAAATTGGTTGAACCCAATTATTGAAGAATTAGATATTCATCTAATTCAGGAGTTATTACAATCATATCCTGCAGATGAGTTAAAAGCGCATACCGTAAGTAAGCTTAGAGGAAAGAATTATAAAGGGAATGTTGAGGAAATTTCTGAGGAGATTTTTTATGAAGAATTAGAGTTTTAATAAGTTAGATATACTAAAATTGAATTATGAATCTAAATCAAATTACGGTTCCATCATTAGACCTTGAAAAATCTATCCCGTTTTATGAAAAACTAGGCTTAAAATTAATCGTTAGATCTTTACCTCATTATGCGAGGTTTGAATGTCCTGATGGAGATGCTACTTTTTCAATTCATCAAACTGAAAAATTACCTTCAGGCAATGGGATCTATGTATATTTTGAATGTAAAGATCTTGACAATTATATCAGTTCATTGATTGATAAAGGGATAGTCATAGAAGAATTACCAAATGATAAAAGCTGGTTGTGGAGAGAAGCAAGATTGAAAGATGTAGATGGAAACCAATTAATCTTATTCTATGCGGGAGAGAATAGGTTGAATCCGCCTTGGCGAATTTAATCATAAAAATTTGGCTGAATTCTACTTTTATTTAGCAGGCTATTTGACATACAAATACAGCTAATTTTCCAAGCACCAGCCTGTAGGCATTGTTGGAAAATCAGCTTTTTTTTTGAAAGTTCAAACTTTAAAAGACCGTAGTCATTTTAAATGTGGAGGTTTAACTAAGCTTTACCTAGAATTCTAAACATACCTGTTCCACAAGTTGGGCATTTTCCTTTCATAGCTTTTCTTCCATTTTTCATAGTAACTTCTGCACCATCTTTAATTTCTTTTTTTGCTTTACATTTTACGCAATATCCTTCCATAATTTTAAATTTTTTGTTTTGATTATAATGATTATTCACAAATATAAGGTTTATACTATATTTTAGCAAATAATAAGAGTAATTTGTGAGTAAATATGCAGAAATAAAAAAACCTCTCAATTTGAGAGGTTTTTTATTATTAATTTACGATTTATTAGTTGGCAGTAGCATCAGGCTTTTGTTCTAAAATATCAAAGAACTGATCTAGTTTAGGTAAGATAACAATTCTTGTTCTTCTATTTCTTGAACGCCCTTCTGTTGTGTCATTAGAAGCCAACGGTAAATATTCACTTCTACCAGCTGCAATTAAGCGTTTAGGATCTATACTAAAGTCATTTTGTAAAACTCTAATCACCGATGTAGCTCGTTGAGTACTTAGATCCCAATTATCTTTGGTTTTTGCTGTATTTATTGGTCTGTCGTCAGTATAGCCTTCTACCATCACTTCCATTTCAGGTCTGCTGGCAATTACTGCAGCTACTTTTCCTAAAATACCATTTGCTTTTGATGAAATTACAGAACTTCCACTTTTAAATAATAATTTGTCGTTTATTTCAACATAAACTACTGTTTTTTCAACATTAACAATAATGTCTTCATCTTGAATCCCTTTAGATAAGGCACTTTTTAAATGTACAGCTAAGGTTAAATTGATAGAATCCTTTCTAGACATAGCACCTCTAATACCATTGATATATTTGTCTTTTTCACTCAATTGAGCAATTACATCTTTAATATTACCACTGGCAGATTGTGATAACATTGTTAAGTTTTCAATTTGCTTTTTAGAACTTTCAAAATTATCGTTTAAAAATTTATTTTGCGATTCTACAGCACTAAGCTTATTGGCTAATTTATCTTTTTCAACTTGGCAATCGAGAACTTTTGCATTAGCTTCGGTTAAACTTACTTTAGCGGCATCATAATCACTTTGCAAATCAGCAAATTTCTTTTGTGACACACAAGAGGAAAGCAGTATTGTGGTGGTTACAGTTAGTATTAATAATTTCTTCATAATTGGAGTTTTTAAATATGGTACTAAGGTATTAAAAATTTATGGAGCTTAAATAATTTTTAATACGATTTTAACAATATGTAAAATATTATCTTTGGCAATGTTAAGTTAAGATTCTAAAGTAATTATGAAGATATTGAGAAATGTCATATTATTTTTGTTAACACTAAATTTTATTTCCTGTAATAAGGGCGTAGATCAACGACCAATTAAACTTAATGGTTATGCCTTTGGCACCACCTTTCAGATAACATATTTCAACGAAAAAGATCAAGAGTTTTCTAAAGAAATAGATAGTTTATTTCACTTGTTAAATAAGTCATTATCTACTTATATACCAACATCAGATATTTCTAAAATAAATCAAGGAGATAGCACTATTGTGATTGATGCATATTTTGAAGAGGTGTATAATAAATCATTAAGAATTTATAATGAAACCAATGGTGTTTTTGATCCGACTATTGGTATATTGGTAAATGCCTGGGGCTTTGGTCCAAAAAAGATAGATACATTACCTATCGCTATTAATGTAAATGAACTCTTAAACCTTGTAGGGTTTGATAATATACAACTCAAAAACGGAAAAATAATAAAAATGCATGATAGTATTTACTTCGATTTTAATGCCATTGCCAAAGGATATGGAGTTGATATAGTGAGTAGATATTTAGAATCACAAAATATTGCGAACTATTTGGTTGAAATTGGTGGAGAAGTGAGGACCAGAGGAATTAACAAAAGTAAAAATACCGCTTGGGGAATGGGAATTGAAGATCCTAATTTTGATGGTAATCGTTCTATTAATAAGGTTGTCACCCTAAATAATGAGTCAGTTGCTACCTCAGGAAGTTACAGAAAGTTTAAAATTGATACAGTTACAGGTAAAAAATATGCTCATATTTTAAATGCTAAAACGGGCTATCCTGTGCAAAATAATTTGTTAAGTGCTACTGTTATTGCAAATTTAGATTGTGCTGATGTTGACGGATATGCTACTGCTTTAATGGCAATGTCATTTGAAAAGGCTACTTTATTTTTAGCAAAACATCCTGAATTAAAAGGATTTTTAATCTATTCAGACGTAAACGGCGACCTAAGAACCTTTAGTACGTCAAATTTTTAAAGTTTTTAGGATTGCTTCTAACTCAAACATAAAGTCACGTTTATTGATAGATGGTGCATAGGTAAACCCTTCAATAACTAATAAGCGATTATTGGCTTTATCCACTACCGTATAATTTAAAAAAGGCCCGGCCATAAAATCATTTTTCACTTCCCACTTTCCTCTTGTTTCAAAGGATGGCTTTCCACTTAGTTGTGTTTCTTTAGTAAATGGGGTATAAGCAGCTTCAGTAATCATATACATTCCTTCACTACTACCTGGAATATATTTTTTACCAATGGTGTCTCTTGCAGCAACGATATTATTGACAACACTATCAATTTCTGTCAATGGCATCTGGTAAGCAATAATATTCATACTTCCCTTTGAAATACTTTGTCTAAACCATAAAAAATCACCAGTATCATCTACCAATGCATATTTATCTGGTATAGTTAACTTTACTCCTAAATTATTAAGTGTTTTTATACTGTCAATATTCCAACGATCTTTTCTAAATCTGCGTTGAGATAATTTTAGATCACCATCTTTAAATACAGAAATAATTTCTTTTTTATGTTCATTTATTTCCTCAATAAGCGCTGTTTTATCTTTGCCAATAATTGTCATAGCAATTTGAGGAGCGGCATAGATGTCTTTTTTCACCACATATCCTTCATTATTTTCAACACCAATAAATAGTAAGTTTCGACTCGTTTTAAATATTCTACCAAAAGTTTTGGGTGGTATTTGAGTTACCGAAAATTGATTTTCCTCTTGAGGTAATCCTAATACAGGTGCGGCAATAATCTCTCTTAATGAATCTCCAACTGATCCTTTCCATAAATCATTATCAATAACAATGGTTAAATGATTTATACTAGTAGTCGATTTTGCTAATATAATGGTATTATCTTTTTTGTTACATGAAAGCAATGATAAAAAGGCGACTGAAATAACAAGGAGTATTCGCATATTCTCTAACTTTTATAAATTTTGAGTTTAGTACCTGGTTTTAAATTTTTAACACTCCAAATATTGTTCCAATTTTTAATTTGTTGAACAGAAACTTCAGGATATTTTCTTGATATCAGCCATAATGAATCTCCTTTTTTCACCACATAAGTAGTGTACTTGCCTTTAGGTATGCTTTTAACACTAGCCTTTTTAGCAACAGTTGTTTTCTTAGTTGTAGTTTTTTTTGTTGATTTACTACTGGAATAATTTCTAGGATAAATGGTTAAACGCTGACCAATTTTAAGTCGGCTACTACGTAATCCATTCCATCTTTTTATCTGAGATACAGATACGCGGTATCTATTTGCTATTTTTCCTAAATAATCACCATTTCTAACTCTATATCGTATTCTTTGAGGATTCTCAAAATATTTTGGTAATGGTTTTTCGCGTTTCGCATCATCCGCTTTAGCGAAAGCATAGATTTGCTCTTCATTAGAAACAAACTTACCTATTAAATTTTTAGGTAAGCGTAAAGTATAATTCTTATCTTTTACAAACGGAATGATATTGAGTTTGTATTGTGGATTTAAAAACTCGAGCAATTTATCATCAGTATTCAATACTTTATTTATTTGCTCAAATGTAATTTGACGTTTAATTACTATTGTATCTGTTTCAAAACGATTGGTATCTGTTTTATTAAGTTTTAAGTCATGCTCATCTGCATATTCTAAAATATAATAGGTTGCATAGAATGCGGGTAAATAACCCGCAGTTTCTCTAGGTAAATAATTTCTGATATTCCAATAATTTCTACTTCCACCTGAACGTCTTATGGCTTTTGAAACATTACCCGGGCCAGAATTGTATGCAGCCAAGGCTAGATCCCAATCACCGAAGATTGAATATAAACTTGATAAGTATTTACACGCCGCTTCAGTAGCTCGCATAGGGTCATGCCTTTCATCAACATAAGAGCTTACATTTAGATCAAACTGCTTACCTGTATAATACATAAACTGCCATAATCCAGTGGCACCGACACGAGATCTTGCCCTTGGTCGTAACGCAGATTCAACAATAGCTAAATATTTAATTTCTAAAGGTAAATCGTATTTATCAAGGTGTTCTTCAAACATCGGAAAATAATAGGCAGCTTTGCCCATTAAATCTCCTAAAGTATTTTTGCGTGTTTTTAGATAATGTTTTATTAATCGTTCTAATGAAGCATTATATTCAACATTAAATGGTGTTTGACTATTTAAATGAGTCAATCTTTCTTTAAGAATGGCAGTAGTTAATTCATTATATACGGTATCAGAAATTTTCTCATTTGCATCAACATACTGAAAATCGTCGTATAATGGTGAGTTATAGATAGTTTTCAACCATAAACTATCAATTAGAGTTGCTTCTTTATGATCTATAAGTTGTGCAGAATCTTTTTGAACCTTACCTGTACTTAATGGTAAGTCCTTATTCGTTGCAATATCTTTATTATCAATAGTTTGCGTTAAATTTTCTTGCGAAAACACACTCGCAGATAGTAGTAGTAAAAGAGCAAATAGGGGTTTCATAAACTAAACATTTTAATTTTTATTGTCAGATTAAAATTTAGGTTTGGAGGTAGCTAAAGTATAAAAATATTTTTTAAGCTACTTTTAATAATATACCTCTGCAAATTAGGCAGTGTACTTATTAAAAATGAAAAGCTCTAATGATAACGTCTAAATTAATAATAAATTACTTGGCAGTTGTTAAAATTTTAAGTTGAGTTCCGGGTGTAAGATGCGTTTTTCCCCATAGATTATTCCAATTTCGAATTTGAGTAATAGTAACATCAGGAAATCTTTTGGAAATTAAAAATAAAGAGTCGCCTTGTTTTACTTCGTATGCTTTAAAAACTTGGCCTGATAAATTACTATTTTTCTTTTCTTTAATAGCTGAGACCCTTTTCTTTACTATCTTTTTTTTATCGAGTACTTTATTCTTAGATGTAATGACCAAACTCTGTCCGGCAATAATATAATCTGATTGTAAACCATTCCATTTTTTTAATAAATGTAAAGGCAGATTGAACTTTCTGGAAATTCTTGGTAAATTATCACCTTGTTGTACTACGTAACTATTTACTGTATTCGGAGTTATATAGTAAGAAGCTTCGCGTTTTTGAAGTTCAGGTAAATTGTAAATTTTATGCTCATTTGAGATAAAATCGTCAATTAAATTTTTCGGAAGTCTTAATACATGATTATTGTTATTTGCAGGAATGATACCTAACTTATATTGTGGATTTAGGTCTCTCAATAAATCAATATGAATATCTACCTCTTTTTTGATCTGAGAAAAAGATATTTTCTTTTTAACATGAACCGTATCCGTATCAAAAAAGTCAATTTTTAAATTTTTTGGATAAATATCATGTTCTACTCCATATTCAAAAATATAGAAAGTTGCATAAAAAGCAGGTAAATACCCTCGAGTTTCAGCAGGTAAGTACTGTCTTATATTCCAATAATTTCGTAATCCACCTGAACGTCTGATGGCTTTTGAAACATTTCCGGGACCTGAATTATATGCTGCTAAGGCCAAATCCCAATCATTAAATCTAGCATATAAACTTTCTAAATATTTGCAAGCAGCTTCTGTTGCTTTTAACGGATCTGAACGCTCATCTACATATGATGTAACATTCAGCCCGTATTGCTTACCGGTATTGTACATAAATTGCCACAACCCTTTTGCACCTACATGTGATCTTGAATTAGGTTCTAAAGCAGATTCTACAATAGCCAAATACTTTATTTCAAGCGGTAAGTTATATTTGTCTAGGCGTTCTTCAAAAATAGGAAAATAGTATTTCGCTTTATCCATTAAACCTGATATACCGTCTTTTCTGGTTTTTAAATATAATCTGATAAACCTTTCTACAGTAGCATTATATTCTACATTAAATGGGGTAGTAAGATTTAAACTCTCTAAGCGGTCTTTTAAAAGATCTGAAGTAAATTCTTCATTAACCATTTTATAATTTAAAGATACATTATCTGAATTTACAGTAAATTGTGTATCCTTTTCATCGGTAAAAGCCACTGAAATGTTTTCTGAACTTCCATTTGAGTCTTCGTCTATTAAAACTGAAGGTCCATCTTGAGCATAGGACATAGCATATGCAGCCCAAAATAGTAAGGGGAGTAATTTTTTCATAGCAAATTCTCTTTTTCAATTTTTCTCGAGTTGTAACTCAAGCCAATGTACAATAGTATGAATAAATTCCTTTTTACACAAATCATTGTGCAATTCGTGATAACCATCTTTAAATAATTTTAAGGTGACATTATTATTTTTAAACGCAAATTCTTCCGATGCTTTGTGACTGGTCAATCGGTCACCGGTTCCATGAAGAATTAGTAAAGGCAATGTTAATTTAGAAGCATTTTCAATTGCCCAAATACCAGTTTTAATAAAAGTAATTGAATAATTTGGGCTTATTTTATCATGTACTAATGGGTCGTCGATATACTTTTTAACTTCCTCTTTATCTCGTGAAACCATATTTACATCTAATTCATTTCCCATGGTCATTGATGGAGCAATTTTTTGTAAAAATTTACCAATATAGATTTTCCATGAAGGTGGTTGAAAAGCAAGTTTTAAAAACGGACTTGTAGCTATTGCACCGGTGAATTTATGTTCTCTTGTTAATAGGTAATTAATAATTACATTTCCACCCATACTATGACCATATAAGAAAGTGGGGACTTCTCCAAAAACAGATTTTACTTTTTTAACCGCAATGTCAACACAATCTAATACTGCCCCAAAATTAGGATTATGACCTCTTTTTCCTTCAGTTTTACCATGGCCAAATTGGTCATAAGTCAGTACAGAGATGTTGTTTTTTAAAAATTCTGGAATAATGGAACTTGTATACCTTGTGGAGTGTTCACCCATGCCATGTACTAAGATTACAACAGCTTTGGTGGAATTTGCCTGCCAAAATTGACCGAAAAATTTGGTGTTATAATGAGTAAAATCAAATTCTTGATGAATCATTAGTTGGCATTTATATCAAAAATATCAAAACAGAATAGTTCAATTGCAAAAATGTTAATAGAAGCTAAAAACTTTTAGAGTACTCATTTAATAATCAATTAGTTATTAGTTTAATTTTGAATTTTTTTGTTATTTTAAAGTTTAATTTTGAATACAATAATTTTTAAAGGCCAAATCTAAGAAAATCGCAATAATGATTATATTTCAGTATTTTTCTTATGTTTTTTCAATTAAAAGTTTTACTATTGTCATGTGAAAGTAATTTTCTTACATACAAGTCCTACATCTTTTAGACGTAACTCAGTACGTCGTCGCCCGTAAGGGTACATATTTTTTCTATGGAACTTAGGTGAGTCCGGTTCTTATTTCAACACACATTTTTCAAACAATTTTTAATCATTCAATTACAATATTATGGATATTGTTATTGCCAATAAATCGCATACTAAATATGCGACTATCATATCTGATACTATTACCGATTCTGCCAAAATACGCGGAACCGGAATTGCGAAGCGTTCGCCAGAGTATGTCATTACCAAACTTGAGAATAATAATGCGGTCATAGCCTTGGACGGTGATAAATTTGCAGGATTCTGCTATATCGAAGCCTGGAGTCACGGTAAATTTGTAGTGAATTCCGGTTTAATCGTACATCCCAATTATAGAAATCAAGGTTTGGCAAAAAAAATTAAGAAGATCATATTTGACTATTCTAAAGAAAAATTTCCTGAGGCCAAAATTTTTGGAATTACTACAGGTTTAGCTGTCATGAAGATTAATTACGATTTGGGTTATAGACCGGTGACCTTTTCTGAACTTACAGATGATGAAGCGTTTTGGAAAGGATGTCAGACTTGCAAAAATTATGATGTCTTGACACGTACCGAACGGAAAATGTGTTTATGTACAGGAATGCTTTATGATGCTAAACAAGATAAGAATTCTAAAAAAAGTACTATACACGAGCATCCTTATAACAAAAAAGTCTTACAGCGATTAAAGAATATTAAACAATCCTTGTTTTTAAAGAATAAAAAAAATGAATAAAAAATTAGTTTTAGCTTATAGTGGCGGATTAGACACTTCGTATTGTGCCTTAAAACTTTCTAAAGATGAAGGTTTTGAAGTGCACGCCGTCAGCGTAAATACAGGAGGTTTTACCGAGGAAGAAATAAAGAACATTGAGCAAAAATCAATTCAGTTAGGAGCCTATTCATATACGTCTATTGATGCAATACAAACGTTTTATGATAAGGTAGTAAAGTATTTGGTGTTTGGTAATGTGTTAAAAAACAATACGTATCCACTTTCTGTAAGTGCAGAACGAATTATACAAGCAATTAAAATAGTTGAATATGCAAAAAAAATAGATGCCCAATATATTGCACATGGTAGTACCGGAGCAGGTAATGATCAAGTCCGATTTGATATGATTTTTCAAATATTAGCACCAGAAATTGAAATTATTACACCTATTAGAGATAACAAACTTTCACGACAAGCTGAAATAGAGTATTTAAAGTTAAATGGTATAGATCAAGAATGGGAAAAAGCCAAATATTCTATTAATAAAGGGCTATGGGGAACCAGTGTTGGTGGTGATGAAACATTAACATCTCATAAACCATTACCTGAAGAAGCATATCCAAGTCAATTAGAAAAAGAAGCTTCTGAAAAAATAAAGTTAAGCTTTGAAAAAGGTGAAATAGTTGCCATAGATTACGTTAAAGACACACCTGTCAATAATATTATTAAGTTAAATGAAATAGCATCAAAATATGCTATTGGAAGAGGTATGCATGTTGGTGATACCATTATTGGTATTAAAGGAAGAGTTGGCTTTGAAGCTGCAGCACCTTTAATAATCATTAAAGCACATCATACACTAGAAAAACATGTATTGACCAAATGGCAACAACATCATAAAGAATATTTAGCCAATTGGTATGGTACAATGTTGCATGAAGGGCAATACCTAGATGAAGTAATGCGAAATATTGAGGCGTTTTTAATAGACAGTCAAAATAATGTAAATGGTGATGTAATAGTAACCTTACATCCTTATAGATTTATAATTGACGGTATTACTTCACCTAATGATTTAATGAATGCTTCTTTTGCTCAATATGGCGAAATGAACACGGGTTGGACAGCTGATGATGCAAAAGGGTTTATAAAAATCTTATCGAATCAGAATAAAATATTTAAACAAGTAAATAATTAATTATGATACAAGTCGGAATTATAGGTGGTGCCGGATACACAGCTGGTGAGCTTATCAGGATTTTATTACATCATAAAAAAGTTGCTATTAATTTTGTGTACAGTACTTCTAACGCCGGAAATAAAATTAGTAGTGTACATCAAGATTTGATAGGCGAAACAACGATGAAGTTTGCTAGTACTATAAATGATGAAATCGACGTTCTGTTTTTATGCTTGGGTCATGGAAATTCTAAAACCTTTTTAGAAAAACATCAATTTTCTGAAAGAACTAAAATTATTGATTTAAGTAATGATTTTAGGTTACATGAAAATGTGGTTTTTCAAGACAAAAAATTTGTTTACGGGTTGCCTGAATTAAATAAAGAAGCAATTAGAACTTCCAGTTATATCGCAAACCCGGGATGTTTTGCAACTGCAATTCAATTAGCATTATTACCATTAGCAGCAAAAGGACTATTAAAAGATGACGTTCATATAAATGCAGTAACCGGAGCAACTGGTGCAGGCACCTCATTGTCATCGACAACACATTTTACTTGGCGCGACAATAATTTTTCTTATTACAAACCTTTTACTCATCAACATTTAGGCGAAATAAACGAAAGTATAGAACAATTACAGAATTCATTTACTAATGAGATATATTTTATGCCGAATAGAGGTAATTTTAGTAGAGGTATTTTCTCAACAGTATATACCAATTTTGATGGCACCTTAGAGGATGCTAAAAAGTTGTACCAAGATTTTTATAAGAATGCTCTTTTTACGCATGTAAGTGACAACGAGTTGCATTTAAAACAAGTAGTAAATACTAATAAATGTTTAATACATCTTCATAAACACAAAAACAAATTACTAGTAACAAGTGTAATTGATAATTTGATAAAAGGAGCATCAGGGCAAGCGATTCAAAATATGAATTTAATGTTAGGTTTTGATGAAAAAGAAGGATTAGCATTAAAAGCTACATATTTCTAAAGAAAAAATCAAGAAAAGTTAAGAATATAGTTCGGTCGAGCGCAGCCAAGAACTCATTGAAAAAAATAATAAACATGAAAATCGCAATTTTAGGAACAGGAAACTTAGGGTATTCAATTACTATTGGAATTCTAAGTCAAAAAAAGGAAATTAAATGTCAATCGTTATATCTTACTAAAAGAAATACCGATTCTTTAAAGCATTTAGAGAACCTTTCTGTAGTAAAATTAACTACAGATAATGTTCGTGCTGTTAAATATTCGGATGTCATTATAATTGCGGTACAACCGGCACAATTAGTTGGTGTTTTAGAAGAAATAAAAGAAGTGATAAACCCTAAGAAACATACCATTATTTCTGTAGCAACCGGTAGAGAGATTGAAGAAATTGAAGCTGTTTTAGGTACAGAAGTCTCCATTATTCGTTCTATGCCAAATACCGCTATTGCAGTTGGGCAATCTATGACGTGTCTTAGTACTAATGAAAACGGTAAAAAGAATATTGATAAAGCCAAAGCAATTTTTAATGCATTAGGTGAAACGCTTTGCGTTGAAGAAAGATTGATGCAAGCAGCAACAGTTATTTGTGCTAGTGGAATTGCTTTTTGGATGCGTTTAATTAGAGCTACTACTCAAGGTGCTGTTCAATTAGGTTTTCATAGTGAAGAAGCGCAAAAATTATCAATGCAAACATGTTTAGGGGCAGCTAGTTTATTAATTGATTCACAAAACCATCCGGAAGAAGAAATTGATAAGGTTACTACTCCAAGTGGTTGTACGATTGAGGGGTTAAATGAAATGGAACATCAAGGTCTGAGTTCATCATTGATAAAAGGCTTGGTGGTATCATATGAAAAAATCAATCAGATTTAAAGGATGGATACAGTTATAAAAAAAGATAAAGAAATGAATTTATTTGAGGTATATCCGCTATATGATGTAACACCGATAAGTGCGGAAGGATGTTACTTGTACGATGAAAATAATATAAAATATTTAGATTTATATGGAGGTCATGGTGTAATTTCTATTGGTCATACGCACCCTGTGTATGTGAATAAATTGAAAGAGCAATTAGATAATATTGGCTTTTATTCTAATTCCGTTCAAAATCCTTTACAGGCAACCTTGGCACAAAAATTAGGAGCTATTTCTGAATGTACAAATTATCAATTATTTTTATGTAATTCAGGAGCTGAAGCGAACGAAAATGCTTTGAAATTAGCGTCATTTTATACAGGTAAAAAAAGGATCATTGCTTTTGCGAATGCATTTCATGGAAGAACTTCAGCCGCCGCTGCGGCAACCGACAATCCTAAGATAAATGCACCTTTGAATCAACAACAAAAGGTAACCTTTTTACCATTGAATCAAATTGAACTAGTAAAGGAAGAGATAATGAAAGGTGATGTTTGCGCCGTCATTATTGAAGGCATACAAGGTGTTGGCGGTTTAGATGAAGGAACTACTCAGTTTTTTCAAGATGTACAGGAATCTTGCGTAAAAAACGATGTAGTCTTAATACTTGATGAAATTCAATCAGGTTATGGCAGAAGTGGAAAATTCTTCGCTTTTCAGCATCATAATATTCAACCTGACATCATTACGACGGCCAAAGGTATGGGAAATGGCTTTCCTATAGGAGGCGTGTTAATTTCTGATAAGATTAAATCTAAACATGGTATGTTGGGAACTACATTTGGTGGTAATCAATTAGCTTGTGCTGCAGCAATTGCGGTTATTGAAGTTATAAAGGATGAAAATTTAATAGCAAATGTAAATGAGGTTTCAAATTATTTTCTAGAGAAGATTAGTCAAATTTCGCAAGTAAAGAAAATAAAGGGGAGAGGTTTGATGTTGGGAATTGAATTTGATTTTGATATAGCAGAGATTAGAAAGAAATTAATATTCGAGAAGCATATTTTTACCGGAGGTGCATCGAATAAAAAATTACTGAGAATTCTTCCTCCATTGAACGTTACAAAGTTGCAGATTGATTCTTTTGTAACCGTGTTAAAAGAAGTTCTTGTTAACTAATATTTTAAAATGTCATGAATATAGTTTTATCCATAGACCAACGAAATGCTGTGTTATTAAGTATGGCAACTTTAGTAGCTGATGAAAGAGAAGCTATTTTAGAAGCAAATAAGCAAGACTTAGAAAGTTTTGACGCTTCTGATCTGGCAATGTTTGATAGGCTAAAAGTTGATGAAGAAAAAATTGTAGGGATGATATTATCATTAGAGCAATTAGCTTCACAATCTGATCCTGTTGGTGTTGAAAGGTTTGAATTTGAACATGATAACGGCCTAAGAATTTTTAATAGAACAGCTTCTTTCGGAACTGTATTGATAATTTATGAGTCAAGACCAGATGTTACAATTGAAGCTGGCGGAATTGCCTTTAAATCTGGGAATAAAATTTTACTTAAAGGAGGTAAAGAAGCTTTGCACTCAAATTTAATAATTGTAGATCTATGGCACAGAGCTTTGACCGCAAATGGTGTTTCAAAAGATTGGGTTGAATATTTGAATTATAACCGAGAAGAAACTCAGGCGTTTTTAAAGAATCCTTCCCAAAAGGTCGACCTTATTATCCCACGAGGTGGCGAACGGCTTATAGCCTTTGTAAAAGACAATGCTACTTGTCCTGTAATTATTAGTGGTAGGGGGAATAATTTTGTGTATGTTAATGATGATGCCGATTGTGAAGTTGCATTAAATGTAGTTATAAACGCAAAAGTGGCAAAAATATCAGGATGTAATGCTTTAGATAAGGTGTTGATCAATAAAAATTTACCAAACTTCGAAAATTTTGTAAACACGTTGATCGAGCAATTACAATCTCATAATGTTGAAATTTTAGTAGATGATAGCTTAGAAAATTATAAAGGAGTGCAGTTGATACCACATGAAAATATTTGGTATGAAGAGTTTTTAGATTATAAAATTGTTATTGGAACAATTGATTCAAATGAGGATGCTATATTGAAAATCAACAAGTATAGTGGAGGTCATTCTGCTTCTATCATAACAACAAATGATAAAACAGCGGCATTGTTTATGGCGTCTATTGATGCAGCAGCAGTATATCAAAACGCATCTACGCGTTTTACAGACGGATTTCAATTTGGCTTGGGAGGTGAATTGGCCATAAGTACTGATAAATTACACCAAAGAGGTCCGATAGGATTACAACATTTAGTAACCAATAAATGGTATGTTTACGGAAATGGGCAAATTAGATAAAAAGAGAGTTTTACTCAAAATAGGTACGAATACACTTACTAAAGAAACCAATCATATCTCTAGAGGTAAAATTGAAGACATAGGTAGGCAAATTTCAGCATTGAAAGATTATTATGAATTTATCATAGTAAGTTCTGGTGCCATTGCAGCGGCCAAGCAATTTGTAAATTTAGATAGTAATGGTAAAGAAATAAAAGTAAAGCAGGCATTAGCCGCAATTGGTCAACCACATTTGATGCGAATTTTTCAAGAAAATTATAGAGAATTAGGGTTGCTAACATCGCAATGTCTATTGTCTTATGGCGATTTTGAGAGAGAAACCTCAAAACAGAATATTGTAAACACAATAAATGTATTATTAGAGAATAATTATATACCAATCATTAATGAAAATGATACTGTTGCAACTGATGAAATTCAATTTGGAGATAATGATAAATTAGCTGCTTTAACAGCCTGTTTATTGGAAGTTGATTTGGTAATTATAGCTACAAATACAGACGGTATTTACAAACGAGATTCAATTGACAAAGAAAAAAAAGAAACAATTTTAACTGTTGAAAATGTAGCCTCACTGGCAAAAGAAATTTCTTCTAATAGATCTTCACTTGGTACCGGAGGCATGCAATCAAAAATTGATGCTATAAATATTTTAAATAGTAATAATATTGAAACATGGGTAGTAAATGGTTTAGGTGATAATTTTATAAAGAAAGCCATGAAAGATAAAATACCTTTTACAAAAATACTAAATCAAAAAAAATGAACTACGTATCAATCAACGATATAGATTCGCTGCAAACTTGGGTTGAAGAAGCAAAAGAGCTGAAAAATATGCCGCTAAAGTATAAAGCTTTAGGAGAAGATAAAACTATTGGATTGATATTTTTTAATGCTAGTTTACGTACGCGATTGAGTACTCAAAAAGCCGCCTTGAATCTGGGAATGAATCCGATAGTCATGAATTTTGGTAATGAAGGATGGGCTTTAGAATTTATTGATGGCACTATAATGGATCAAGGAAAATCTGAACATATTAAGGAAGCCGCACAGGTCATTTCGCAATATTGTGATATCATAGCTATTAGGGCGTTTGCTTCATTAATTGATAAAGAAGATGACAAAGCAGAACTTGTGCTGACTAACTTTGAAAAATATGCTTCTGTGCCTATTGTAAATATGGAAAGTTCGGTTGGGCATCCGTTACAGGCGCTTGCCGATGCAATTACGTTGAGTGAGCATAAAACACCACATAAACCAAAAGTTGTGTTGAGTTGGGCACCACATCCGAAAGCCTTACCGCATGCGGTTGCAAATTCTTTTGTGCAAATGATGCAGTTACAAGATGCAGATTTTGTAATTACACATCCAAAAGGATATGAGCTAGATACCGAAATTACTAAGAATACTTCTATTGAGTATGATCAGGAAAAAGCGTTTGAAAATGCTGATTTTGTGTATGTTAAAAATTGGAGTTCATTTAAAGATTATGGACAAATAGTTTCTAAGGACAAAAATTGGACGGTTACAGCCGATAAAATGAAGCTGACTAATAATGGTAAATTTATGCATTGCTTGCCGGTAAGGAGAAATGTAGTAGTTACTGATGATGTATTAGATGGAGAAAATTCATTAGTAATTGAACAAGCAAATAATAGAACTTTTTCTGCACAGATAGTGTTGAAAAAGATACTGGATGATAAATCTAATCTTAAGGGTTAGAAGTGTGTAAAATTATTTATATGAAATCAGACTTACATATTGTTAAAATTGGAGGAAATGTTATTAATGACGAAGTAGCATTGACTTCTTTTTTAAAAGATTTTGCATCAATTAAAGGCTTAAAAATACTAGTTCACGGAGGAGGCAAAAAAGCATCTGAAATGGCAGAGAAAATAGGTCTTACTCCTAGAATGAAAAATGGAAGAAGGATAACCGATGCAGCGAATTTAGAGGTAGTAATAATGGTATATGCAGGATTATTGAATAAAAATATAACGGCAAAACTACAAGAACAAAATTG
>Ga0209633_10001458_pt1 | contig 24239 bp, 35 predicted proteins | sample Cruoilmetagenom1_FD_187290 | JGI IMG/M metagenome (GOLD analysis project Ga0209633, IMG submission 187290) | Oil polluted marine microbial communities from Coal Oil Point, Santa Barbara, California, USA - Sample 1 (SPAdes) (version 2) | ecosystem: Environmental > Aquatic > Marine > Oil seeps ...
GTAGGGTTAGTGAATTAACTGACCCAGACGCACTAGCACTCGTAAACAAGCATTATGATGGAGATCCAACTGAGCCTTTGGTCATAGAATCATTACTCGGTTTTGGTACTATCGTTAACCCACTTTCTGATTATACAGATGACAATCTAAGAATATGCCGCCCAGACGGACTTAGTTTTGGAGATCAAAATAAAGTGGTCTGCTTTGCAACTGAGCACTTGGGCATGAACTATGATGTCAGGCAACTTCTTGACCTAGCTCGCTTTATGTTCCCATATGCTCTTTTACCAAGACAGTGGCGCTCTTCTCTATTTCAACATAATGCTGGTAGACCCACTAATATAGTATGCTCAAGCATGATTGCACGTTGTTTTCAAAGCGTCAATTATCCCATGCTTCCATTGATTGAAACAGATCAGAAAGACCGTCTGAAATTTCATAAACGTAATTTCCGTTTATTTGTGCCGACCGATTTTGACTACTCACCTTATTTTAAAGTGTTAAAATTTCCAGCTTGGCCGCTAGCCATGAAAGAAAGCTATCGGGACTTGCCCTGGCAGGAAGAAGCGGATAAGGAGCAACAAGACAATGAAACTCAAAGTAATGAAACTTCAACGACAAGTTTTTTAAAGAAGTCTCTGATCAAACCATTCGCAAAGAAAAGAAAAAAATCTGACCCACAAAACAAAGTTTCTACTTAGGAGAACATCATGCTCTGGTTGTTACTATTCATCATTATTGTAGGAATAATTGGATACTTACGAGTATCATTAAATCATGCAACATGGTTAATAGGTGCGTGGCTGGTAGTTATTGCTTTTGCTGATGCTATCCACGGCTGGATTTGGTTACTCTGGTTACCCGTGTTATTGATACTTACCCTTATTAACTTGCCTGATCTAAGAAAAAAAATAATTAGTAAACCTGCGATGGGTCTTCTCAAAGCTAATCTACCGCAAATTTCTCGAACTGAACAAGAAGCACTCGATGGCGGCAATGTCTGGTGGGATGCCGAGCTATTTTCAGGAAAACCTAACTGGAAACGATTACGAGATTTATCATCAAGCTCATTAAGCAATGAAGAACAGGCCTTTTTAAACGGCCCCGTAGAAACGCTATGCAGCATGCTGGATGACTGGAAAATCACGCATGAACTTCAAGATTTACCGACTGCAGTTTGGGACTATATAAAAATAGAACGCTTTTTTGGCATGATTATCCCCAAAGAATATGGCGGACATGGTTTTTCGGCGTTAGCACATTCTCAGGTTGTAATGAAACTATCTGGGCGAAGTATTACTGCTGCAGTCACTGTGATGGTTCCTAACTCGCTGGGACCCGGTGAACTATTAGTAAAATATGGAACCAAAGATCAAAAAGATTTTTATTTGCCACGACTTGCCATTGGTAAAGATATCCCCTGTTTTGCATTAACCGGCCCTGAAGCAGGAAGTGACGCAGGTTCCATACCTGATGTTGGCATAGTCTGCAGAGAAGATTTTAATACAGAAAAAGACGTACTAGGAATACGTCTTAACTGGGAAAAACGATATATCACGCTTGGGCCTGTTGCCTCCTTACTTGGTCTGGCTTTTCAACTCTATGACCCTGATGAATTACTCATTGAAGATGTTTTTAGTAGTAAAGTAGTTTACGATAATATTGAACGTAATGGTGATCATATCGGCATCACAGTCGCCCTTATTCCCACCAATACAGCGGGCATTGATATTGGCAAACGTCACTTCACTTTAAATAATCCCTTTCAAAATGGCCCAAACTGGGGAAAAGATGTTTTTATTCCTATGGATTGGCTAATTGGTGGAGTTGATAATGTAGGCAAAGGCTGGCGAATGCTGGTTGAATGCTTGGGTGAAGGTCGCGGTATTTCTTTACCTGCACTATCAACAGGTGCCGCCAAAATTGCCTCACGCTACACTGGTGCCTATGCACGTGTACGTAAACAGTTTGGTGTGCCTATCGGCCAATTCGAAGGTATTGAAGAGCCTCTGGCTGATATGCTCGGTAACACCTACTTAATGGATGCTTCGCGAAAACTCACAACCACAGCATTGGATCATGGGCAAAGACCCGCAGTAATTACCGCGCTACTAAAATACCAACTAACCGAGCGGATGCGAAAAATCACCAATGATGCAATGGATATTCAGGGTGGTTCGGGCATTTGTCTGGGGCCTTCCAATTATATTGGTCGGGGTTATCAGGCACTACCTGTAGCCATTACAGTTGAAGGAGCAAATATTTTAACCCGTTCTTTGATTGTATTTGGTCAAGGCGCCATTCGCTGCCACCCCTATCTTTTAAAAGAAATGAAAGCCACCCAGGAAAGTGACCTAGAAGGATTGGATAACGCCCTCTTCTCACATATTGGTTTTGTTATCAGCAATCTTTCACGTGGTGTCTGGTTTGGTTTGACTAACGCAATATTTGAATCTCCGGGTACGCCACTTACCAGAAAATATTACAGACGTTTAACCCGCCTTAGTGCAGGCTTTGCACTTTTATCTGATTATGCTTTATTGACATTAGGTGGAAACCTAAAGCGCAAAGAAAGGCTGTCTGGTAGATTTGCCGATATTCTAGCCAATATGTATTTATGTTCAGCAGCACTTAAACACTTTGAAGATCAAGGTGAACCTGAGGCGGATTTGCCTTTATTGCATTATGCTTGTCAAAAAACCATGCATGATGGGCAACAGGCTATGTTGGCTGTTTTTTATAATCTTCCCTTTAGCTTTATTTCAAAATCATTACGCGCTTTATTGTTCCCATTTGGCAAACCCTTTGCGCCCCCTTCTGATAAATTAATCCATGAAGTAGCCAAACTTGCTCTACTGCCTTCAGCGACTAGAGATCGCTTAACCGAAGGCTGTTATCTAACGGATGATCCCGAAGATGCCATGGGCAGAATCGAATACGCCTTTAATATAGCCATTCAAACGGAAGAAGTTGAAAAAAAATTCAAGAAACTATTTAAATCAGGCGTTCTTCAGGCAAGAATGCATACTGAACGTATTGATGAAGCCCTTCAGAAAAAGTTAATTACAGAAGCAGAAAACAAACAATTACACCAAAACTGGCTAGCCATGCGTGAAGCCATTCGAGTTGATGACTTTACCGAGGAGGAGTTCAAGCGTGGCTAAAAATTCAAATGTCAGGCCGGTTTATCTGGTTGATGGTGCACGCACACCATTTTTAAAAGCAAGGGGTAAACCCGGTTTATTCAGCGCAACAGATCTTGCTCTAGGAGCTACAAACCCGTTAATGTTACGCCAGCCCTTTGATGCAAGTGATCTGGATGAGGTCATCTATGGCTGCATGATGCCAAGTGCCGATGAAGCCAATATTGCGCGCATAATTGCATTACGCATAGGCGGCGGCGATGAACTCACAGCATATACAGTGCAACGCAATTGCGCCTCAGGATTACAGGCTATCGACAATGCAGTACGTAATATTTCACATGGGTACGCAGACTTAATTCTCGCAGGTGGCGTTGACGCCATGAGTCACGCTCCGTTATTGCTACGTGAAGATATGGTGCATTGGCTTGCCAAGTGGAATACAGCTAAATCCATGGGAGCTAAGATCAAAACCATGGGACAACTGAAAGGACGTTATTTTGCACCCATTATAGCCCTGCTGCGCGGCTTGACCGACCCAGTCGTTGGTTTGAATATGGGACAAACTGCAGAAAACCTTGCCTGGCGCTTTGGTATTTCACGCGAACAAATGGATGCATATTCAGTTCAAAGTCACTTACGCCTGACAGCTGCAATGGAAGCAGGCAATCTTGATGAAATCGAAACACTCTATGATAAAACGGGTAAGGTTTTTGATGCCGATGATGGTGTGCGACCTGATAGCTCTATGGGGAAACTAGCTAAACTTAAACCTTTTTTCGACAAACCCTATGGTAGCGTAACTCCAGCCAATAGCTCCCAAATCACCGATGGTGCAAGCAGCTTGATTGTCGCCAGCGAGGACGCTCTCAAAAAATACAATCTGGCTCCCCTTGCAAAACTTAACCCCGCACAGTGGGCTGGACTTAATCCGGCTCAAATGGGTTTAGGCCCAGCTCATGCGATTGTTGAAACACTTAAAGCGCATCATCTTATTATGCAAAATATTGACTATTGGGAAATTAATGAAGCTTTTGCCACTCAAGTTCAAGCTTGTGTTATGGCGCTTAATGATGAGAATTACTGTCGCGATGAACTAGGCTTGCTAGAAGCTGTAGGAACAATACCTAACGATCATCTAAATATTGATGGCGGCGCAATTGCACTGGGGCATCCAGTTGGCTCTAGTGGTGCGCGCATTGTTCTTCATCTGGCTCACACGCTCAAACGAGAGAATGCAGCAAAAGGAATTGCCACGCTATGTATTGGTGGCGGTCAAGGCGGCGCAATGTTGGTGGAGGCAGTATGAATACACAAACAGATTATCAACACCTGAAACTACGCGTAGAAAACAATATTGCCTGGCTAACACTGGATGTAAAAGACGAAGCCGCTAATGTCATAAACCCGGAAGTGATTGTGGAAATGACTGCAGCTTGTGATGTAGTGAGTTCAATGGATGTAAAAGGTCTAATTATTCACTCCGGAAAACCCAGCGGCTTTATTGCCGGAGCAGATGTAAAAAAATTCCAGGATGTCACCGATAAATCACTCGCTTTGAAATTTATTCATGCGGGACAAGAACTTTGCCAGAAAATCGAAGATTTACCCGTTCCCACACTTGCCATGGTAAAAGGTTTTTGCATGGGAGGTGGGCTAGAAATTGCCTTAGCCTGCGATTATATTGTCACAGATGATGCGCCTTCAACCAAGCTATCTCTGCCAGAAGTCAAACTGGGCATTCACCCAGGCTTTGGTGGAACAGTTCGGTCTATAAGACGCATTGGTGTTTTACAGGCGATGCCTATGATGTTAACCGGACGCAATCTATTACCACGTCAGGCGAAAAAAATAGGTCTGATTGACTACTGTGTACCGTCCAGGCAGTTGGCAACAACGGCAATTCAGACCCTATTGCTCAAACCACCAAAAAAACAGGCCCCCAGATCTGCAAAGCTGTTGGAAGTCTCTCCTTTGCGTAAGTTGATTGCTGGGAAAATGCGCAAGCAGGTTGGCACTCGTGCAAAACAGGAGCACTACCCCGCTCCCTATGCTTTGATAAATCTCTGGGAAATGCATGGCTGCCAAAGTAATGCTATGTATGCAGCTGAAGCAGACTCAGTAGCAAGTCTGGCAATGACCGATACTGCACAAAATCTGGTGCGCGTTTTCTTTTTACAGAACCGTTTGAAAACTCTCGGAGATAAATCACTATTTAAACCAAAGCACGTACATGTTATTGGCGGTGGCGTAATGGGAGGCGACATAGCCGCCTGGTGTGCCATGCAAGGCATGAAAGTTACCATTCAGGATATGAATAGCGACGCACTTGGACGTGTTGTTGGACGTGCAACCACAGGATTCAAACGTCGTTACCGAAAAGATAAGCTTCGCATTATGCAGGCACAGGACAATCTTATTCCTGATTTAAAAGGTAATGGTATCCGCAAGGCAGATGTCATTATCGAAGCTATTTTTGAAAACCTTGAAGCTAAGCAACAGATTTTTAGAGATGTTGAGCAAAGGGCTAAGCCTACTGCGATTATCGCAAGCAACACATCCAGCATTCCGCTCAATGAAATTGCAGCCGTCATGCAACAACCAGAGCGTCTTGTTGGGCTTCATTTTTTTAACCCAGTGTTTAAAATGCCTCTTCTGGAAATTGTACATACCCCGGAACAAACATCACCTGAGATTATAAAACTGGCGCAGTCATTTGCTTCTCATATTAATAAATTACCACTACCTGTTAAAAGCTCACCCGGCTTTCTGATTAACCGTATTCTAATGCCATATATTCTTGAAGGTGTCACCCTGCATCAAGAAGGAGTCCCTGCTGCTATTATCGATAAGGCCTCAATGGATTATGGAATGCCTATGGGGCCTTTAGAACTTGCCGACACAGTGGGTCTAGATATTTGCCTGCATGTAGGAAAAATACTGGCTGATAAGGTGGGTGTTATTCTGCCTACAACACTAGATGGCGAGGTAGAGGCAGGCCGACTTGGTAAGAAATCTGGCGAAGGTTTCTATCAATGGAAAAATGGCAAGAAGGTCGAATCTAAAGGCAAGGCATGGAATGGAGATAGAGAACAGCTTCAAACTCGCCTTATAGAGAAATTTCTCAATGAATCCAAAAAATGTCTAGATGAAGGCCTAGTTGAAGATGCAGATTTACTCGATGCCGGGGTGATCTTTGGAACAGGCTTTGCCCCATTTCGTGGCGGCCCAATGCATTCATTAATTAAAGCCAAAAACACTATGTAACTCCGTCAGGACTTAGTTCCAACTTAATTTTACAAAACTAAGTGCGAAGACATTTTCAACGAGGTCGCTGAGAATAAGATAATGGAGAAACTCTGCGTATCTCTTCGCTGTCTATCTACGCGTACCCTGCGTTACAAAAAGTTAAATGACTAAGTTTTTGGTATATATAATTCAAATTGGCACCCCCCCGGGTTTTTAGCATCAGCTTTTAAGCATCCCCGACTTCTCACAATCAATCCAACACAAGCTGCACATTCTTTTCAGACTTCATATCCATCACAACCTTATACAATCCCTGCACCAACATTGACATCTTTTCATAGTCGAGTCTTTTAGTAGCGTGTAACTGGGCTACTTCTCGATATCTGGCAGTGTCCGTAATTAATACTGCTGGAATTCCTTTTCTCCAGAAGTTTCGATGGTCAGATGATCCCAGCCTGTTCAGGTACTCTGGTATATTAAAAGATTGTAAAGGCAATATTGAACCCGCAATAAAGCTTTTCTTAATGCTTCTTAATTGTGAGTAGTCCTGCAAGCGACTAACCAGACTAATATAATTTCCGCGATCAGGATAAAGCAGGTTCATAAATCTATGAGGATATTTTTGACTTCCCTTGTGATTATTAAAACTTCCAACACTATCCAGAGAAATCATTAGTTTCACAGTGCTGCCAGAGTCTATTAGAGACTCGACATGAAAATAGCTTCCCATATTTTCAATATTGCTACCCTGAGACAAAGAATAAGCAACCAGTTGCACCTTAATCGGAAGGTTTTTTGCATTCATTGAAAGGTGACGCGCTAATTCAATTAAAGTTGCGACACCACTGGCGTTTCCTTCGGTATCCAGTGAATCATTTTCAGCATCAAAATGTGCCCCAATTACCAGAATTTCTTTGGTATCAGGGCCCAGTTGGAGAATAACATTACGGTAGTTTTCTGCGAGTGTATGAAACACCTGATATCTTGAATCACCAAAGCTTTGGAATTCCTTGTGAATATAATCGGCGGTGCTATTTAGATAACCATATTCGATGGTGCGAGGCGAATAATTATCAAACAACTCGACAACATGGGTTCTTAACTTTTTTTTATCAATCTGAAGATTTTTATTATTATTATAATTAGAAAAAACGGGCTGAGTCATTGCGAACCAAATAATGGCACTCACTACAAGCATCGCTATCAGCCAATCAATAAGCATTAATTTAAGCTTATGTTGTAGTGAATTAGTCATTTGTTTTAGTGGTGCATTAAAACAAACGACTCTACTTACAATGACAAAAACTAAAACTTAAAAGCTTACAAAAGGGCTAAGCAATCAGACCAAGAAGGTTTAACTGTGTATTGAGATACGTTGCATAAGAGATATGGAGAATAAAAATTGTTTATTTATTTCTCTCGCCCTACTCTCGTGCGAAGGTCTCCATTTTAAACAAAAAAAAGGTCAGCATATAGCTGACCTTTAAATCTATTTAACTAATATGCTAGATATTAATTACATAGATTGAATGCGTGAATTTAAACGACTCTTCTGTCTTGCCGCTTTATTCTTATGAAGGATGCCTTTTGACACGCTTGAGTCAATCGCAGGAACAGCAATTTTATAAGCTTCAACTGCATCCTCTTTTTTACCCGCTTCAATAGCGTATATAACTGTCTTCACCATGGTACGCATACCCGAGCGAATGTGTTTATTATGTTGACGAGTCATTTCTGATTGACGCGCTCGTTTTTTTGCTGATTTAATATTAGGCAAAGTATTTCTCCGACAAGGGTATTCTAAAAATAAGGGGCGTATTATGCCGATATTTGTTCCTAACATCAACACCCATGGTACGTATTTATATATTAATGTGTATTGGAGTCAAAACGATTATTTGGCTGTATATTAAACATACAACGTAAACATAAGGTGGCCATTTTTCTGAGTGGCACCCCCCTAGTTTTTAGCATCAGCTAGATACTAATCGGCGCAGACCCCAAGCGTTGTTCATTCTGAATATCTAGTCGCGAAAATAACTGTTTATCATGAGACTCATCCGGATTATCTGTAGTCAGTAAACGATCACCATAAAACATTGAGTTAGCACCGGCAAAAAAACACAGAGCCTGCATTTCATCATTCATCTCTGTTCTACCCGCTGATAATCTCACATAGGACTCTGGCATCAATATTCTAGCGACAGCAATGGTACGTATAAACTCAAAAGGGTCTAGCTTGTCTATGCCATCTAGCGGAGTCCCTTTAACTTGAACTAGATCATTGATGGGTACCGAATCGGGATGTTGCGGTAAATTTACTAATTCCTGCAGCAGCCTTGCACGATCCCTGCGCGTTTCTCCCATACCTAATATTCCACCTGAACATACATTGATTCCAGCATCACGAACATGTGACAATGTGTCTAATCGATCCTGATAGGTTCGGGTGGTAATAACTTCACCATAAAATTCAGGAGAGGTATCAAGATTATGATTATAATAATCCAGGCCAACTTCTTTTAATTTTTTGGCCTGACTTTCTTCGAGCATGCCCAGTGTAACGCATGTTTCCATCCCCATATCTTTAACTGCTTTTATCATATCGATTACATGATCAAGGCTTTTGTCTGTAGGGTTTCTCCAGGCAGCTCCCATACAGAATCGGGTTGCGCCGTTATCCTTTGCTTCACTTGCAGCTTCGATGACTTCTTTTATAGGTAATAAACGTTCACGCTCTAGGCCTGAATCATTACGAGCACTTTGAGAACAATATGAACAGTCTTCGGGACATGCGCCTGTTTTAATACTCAGTAAAGTACTTATCTGAACCTGGTTTGGATCAAAGTGCTTTCTATGAACTGTTTGTGATTTGTATATCAGATCATTAAAGGGTAGATTAAATAGATCTTCTATTTCTTCAGTTTGCCAATCGCTTCGTAGCTTAGTCATAATCTTATTCCTTAAATTCAATATCATTCCATTCTTCCTTATTGATTTTGATAATCCTCAGGATAGACAATGGAACCAAAGCAATCGCACAAAACAGCCAAAACAACCACCAATAATTTTTAAAAAAATCACCTGGCGCAAAAGTAAGCACGGGCACTAATAAACCTGCTAAACCATAATAATAATATGCTGCCATTTGTGTGTGATAACCGACACGCGGGTTAGGATGATGTCGGTACATGGCATAAACAAACATGGAAGCACCAAACCAGAAAATGAATAGCGGGAAAGGTATAACAACAGAAGCAATATTTCCATAGCAGAATATTCGAGCACTTTTTTTGGATTCTTCAGCGGTTACTACTTTTGACTGCTTGTTTTGTGTCATTATATATATAAATATGCAAGGGTGAGGTGTTAGCCAGCAGTGTAACTAATAAATTTTGACTGTCAATGTTCCTTTATAAAACTAATCTAATATGACAAACCATGATAAAAAACTAATATGACGCATACCATCCCTAATAAGGAATCAGTGAGACGCATTTGCATGCTTCACGGAGCTACAGATTGTTATCTCTTGGTCGATACGGACAATGAGTTTGTACAGGTTTTGTCAAATATTGACGACGATAAAAAGGCAGAATGCTTAAATGATCTCGTAGCGTGGTGTGGCATGAAATTTCAAATCTTTAATATGAACAGCAAAAAAGTAAAAATTCACACCATAAAAAAACAAGGAGAGAAAATACTTCCTATTCTAAATACATAGAAAATTCTTAAGAATCAGACATTAAAAATAAAAAAGCCATGATTTAATCATGGCTCTTAAAAATAAATTTTAGATAATTCTTATTCAGAAATAGCCTCTTCAGGCCTATCGACAAATTCAATATAAGCCATAGGAGCATTATCTCCAGCACGGTAACCACATTTGATAATGCGAGTATATCCACCTGGACGTTCTTTATAGCGAGGGCCTAATTCTTTAAACAGTATTCCTACACACTCGTCATCTCTTAAACGTGAAAAAACTGTTCGTCTATTATGAACAGAATCAACCTTTGCACGAGTAACTAAAGGCTCAGCAACTCGGCGTAGTTCTTTTGCTTTCGCAACTGTTGTTTTAATTGCACCATTTTTAATTAATGCAGTAGATAAACTTTGTAATGTTGCTTTACGGTGACTGCTATTTCTACTTAACTGTCTACCTATTTTATGATGACGCATTTTCTTAAACCTTAATATTTGTTTCTATTAGCATTTACTATCGTTGCTTAACCAACTCTAGCATCATTTGTTTCTATTGAAGCAGGAGGCCAGTTTTCTAAGCGAGCTCCTAGTGTCAATCCATGTGATGCAAGGATATCTTTGATCTCAGTTAAAGACTTCTTACCTAGATTTGGTGTTTTAAGCAGCTCAACTTCAGTTTTTTGTACAAGATCTCCAATGTAATACACCTGTTCTGCTTTCAAACAATTTGCTGATCTCACCGTGAGTTCTAAATCATCAACAGGACGTAAAAGAACTGGATCAATTTCTGGTTCCGGCTCTTCTTCTGGTTCTGGTTCGATGATAGTAAGGTCGAAAAATACGGCTAATTGTTCATGCAAAATTGTAGCAGCATCACTGATTGTTTCTTCAGGATCAAGTGAGCCATCTGATTTCAATTCGATGATTAGCTTATCCATATCCGTTCTGTTTTCAACACGGGCACTATCTACTTCATAAGAGACTCGAACAATTGGGCTGAATGAGGCATCTAAGACTAAAGTACCCAAAGGCAACTCAGGTGAATCAGGTCCACGTCTACTAGGTGCAGTTTGATACCCTCTGCCTTTCTCTACCTTAATAGTCATCTCTAGCTCAACATTGTCGGTCAGAGTAGCTATAATGGCATCAGGATCTACAATCTCAACATCATGATCGAGTTGTAAATCAGCTGCTGTGACAATACCAGGTCCTTTCTTTCGAAGATCCAGTGATACTTCTTCCTTGCTATTTAAACGGAATGCAAGTTTCTTTAAATTCAGAAGAATATCTACAACATCTTCTTGTACACCATCAAGCGCAGTATATTCATGCTCAACTCCGGTGATTTTCACCTCGGTAACAGCACAGCCTGGAATCGATGATAATAGAATTCTGCGTAACGAATTACCCAGCGTATGACCAAACCCACGTTCTAGGGGTTCTAATACTATCTTAGATGTGTAATTACCCAAGTCTGTAACTTGGATATTACGCGGCTTTAATAGATCGGTTGTTTTAGACACAATAATAAACCTCAATAATTCTTAGTAAAACCTGAGTTTACTTAGAGTAAAGTTCCACAATAAGAGATTCATTAATCTCAGCAGGTAATTCATCACGCTCTGGTGCAGCTTTAAAAGTACCTTCAAGTTTCTTAGTATCAACCTCAAGCCACTCTGGAATACCTACCTGATCAGCTACTGAAATTGAGTCTTGAATTCTGGTTTGTTGTTTTGCTTTTTCACGGACAGATACTGTATCTCCCGCTTTTACTTGATAAGAAGGAATATTCACAGCAGTGCCATTAACCATAATAGACTTATGGCTAACTAACTGGCGTGCTTCTGCACGTGTAGTTCCATAACCCATTCGGTAGGCAACATTATCGAGTCGACTTTCAAGTAGTTGCAACAGATTTTCGCCCGTTGATCCTTTTAAGCGAACCGCTTCTTTGAAGTAGTTTCTAAACTGTTTTTCTAGCACACCATATATACGGCGAACTTTTTGCTTCTCACGTAACTGTAATCCATAGTCAGAAAGTCTTGTACGTCGTTCACCATGCACACCAGGAATTTTTTCCAAGTTACATTTGTTTTCAAGTGAACGTCCACGTCCTTTCAAGTAAAGGTCAGTTCCTTCACGACGCATCAATTTACATTTTGGTCCTATATATCTGGCCATTATTTATCTCCGACTACACTCGACGTTTTTTAGGTGGGCGACAACCATTATGTGGAATGGGTGTAACATCTATAATATTTGTTATCTTATAACCAATATTATTTAAGGCACGAACAGCTGATTCTCTCCCTGGCCCTGGACCTTTCACGTGGACATCCAGATTTTTAAGACCAAATTGTTTCGCATTCTCGCCAGCTTTTTCTGCTGCAACCTGCGCAGCAAATGGGGTACTTTTTCGTGACCCTCTAAATCCAGACCCACCTGCAGTTGCCCATGCTAAGGCATTCCCCTGTCGATCTGTAATAGTAATAATAGTATTATTAAATGTCGCATGTATATGCGCGATACCATCGCTTACTGATTTTTTTACTTTCTTACGTGACTTAGTGGCAGTTGCCATCTTTAATTACCCACTCTTAAATATTAAAGCACCTATAACAAGTGCGAATAAATTACTTTCGTATTGGTTTACGTGGTCCTTTACGTGTACGAGCATTTGTTTTTGTACGCTGTCCACGAAGAGGTAAACCACGACGATGACGTATACCACGAAAACAACCAAGATCCATTAGGCTCTTAATATTCATAGATACATCACGACGCAAATCACCTTCTACAGTAAATCTCGCGACTTCTTTACGAACACGCTCAACTTCATCTTCAGAAAGTGCACTAATTTTTGCATCAGGCGCAACTTTTGCACCAGCACAGATTTCAACTGCACGTGTTCTGCCGATACCGTAAATAGATGTTAAGGCTATAACGGTATGTTTATTTACAGGGATATTAATACCCGCGATACGAGCCATTAAAACTCTCCAGTCTGCTTAGAAAAGCGGGGTACGATACCCGATAATCCGGTGTTAATCAATAAAAAAAAGCATATATTATTTGATAAATAAGTAACTTAATTTGATAGAAACAGTCACTCTATATTAGCAATATAAAATATGTAAACGTATTAACCCTGACGTTGCTTATGCCGAGGGTCAGTGCAAATAACACGTACCACTCCCTTACGTTTTACGACGCGACAATTACGACACATTTTCTTGACGGATGCACGAACCTTCATGAGTTAGACCTCTAATTCCAAATATATTAATTTGTACAACTATAATATGGTTATATTAAATAATTCAAAAAATAAACATTTCTAAAAAGTACGTTTATCGAGACTTTTTAGGTTTTTTTCCACTTGCTTTAAAGTTAGCTTTTTTCATTAAGCCATCATACTGGTGCGACATCATATGTGATTGTACTTGTGCTATAAAGTCCATAACAACTACTACAATAATTAACAAAGATGTACCTCCAAAGTAAAAGGGTACATTCCAACCAAGTATTAAGAACTCTGGTAGCAAACATACTAATGTAATGTAAATCGCTCCAACAGTGGTCAAGCGCGTCATAACACCATCTATATATTTTGCTGTTTCTCTACCGGGTCTTATTCCAGGAATGAATGCTCCAGCTTTCTTTAAATTATCTGCTGTTTCCCTAGAGTTAAATACTAAAGCTGTATAAAAGAAGGTAAAGAAGATAATAGCCAACGCATAAAACAATACATACAATGGTTGACCTGGTTGCACCATCGTTACGAAATCTTGTAACCACTCTGCTCCATTCGCATCTGATATCCAACGCCCCAAACTAGAAGGGAACAGTATTATACTTGATGCAAATATTGGTGGTATTACACCTGCCATATTTAATTTCAATGGCAGGTGACTTGATTGCCCCATTGCCATTTTTCTTCCTTGTTGCCTATTCGCGTAATTGACCGTAATCCGTCGTTGACCGCGCTCAACAAACACAATAAAGGCAGTCACCATTACAGCAAGGGCTAACAATATTATTACAAATGCGCCTGATAAAGTACCTTCATTAGCAAGCTGAAGTGTTCCACCAACTGCTGATGGCAGACCGGCGACAATACCAGCGAATATGATAAGTGAGATTCCGTTACCTATTCCACGTTCCGTAATCTGCTCACCTAACCACATTAAAAATAGTGTTCCTGTAACCAAAGATACTACTGTGGTTATAGTGAAACCGAGCCCTGGGTTAAGTGCAATAGTTTGCCCCCCACCAAGATCTTGCCCACCAAGAGCCATTGATATACCAATACTCTGAAAGAGAGCTAAGCCCACAGTTCCATAACGAGTATATTGAGTTATTTTCCTCTTTCCTGCCTCTCCTTCTTTTTTTAACTGCTGGAGTGATGGAATCACATGTGTCATTAACTGCACGATGATTGAAGAAGATATATATGGCATTATTCCAAGCGCAAAAACACTCAGTCTCTGCAAGGCTCCTCCTGAGAACATATTAAAGACACCTAATATGGTGCCTGTGTTTTGCTCAAAGAACTGCGAAAGCGCAGCTGGATTTACACCAGGTATTGGAATAAATGTTCCAATTCTGTATACAATCAAAGCGAAAAAAACAAAGGCAAGCCTTTGTTTTATCTCTGCAATATTGCCAATACCCGAAAGCATTCCTGTAGCATTTTTTGTTGCCACTTTTTATAACCCCTTTTAGTCTTCGACTTTTCCGCCAGCAGATTCTATAGCTTCTCTTGAGCCCTTGCTGACCTTTATTCCCTTTAAAGTTACTGCTTTCTCAATTTTTCCAGATAGCATAACCTTTACGAACAAGGTTTTCTTTGTTACAAGGTTTGCAGCTTTTAAAGAATCAATATCAATGATATCAGCTTTCACTAATGCCAACTCATGCAATCTAACTTCTGAAGTGAAATTACCCACACGTGAACTAAAACCTACTTTAGGAAGGCGACGTTGCAAAGGCATTTGACCACCTTCAAATCCAACTTTACTAAAACCACCAGAACGTGATTTCTGACCTTTATGTCCACGAGCACATGTTTTACCCCAACCACAACCAATTCCACGACCAACACGTTTTCGATCTTTTGTACTGCCATCAGCTGGCTTTATTGTATTTAGTTTCATTTTCAAACTTCCTCGACCTGTAATAAATAGGATATTTTATTTATCATCCCTCTATTTTCAGGTGTATCAGTAACAAGTACAGAATTATGCATCTTGCGTATACCTAATCCGCGAGCACAGGACTTATGTGACTTCAAGCGCCCATTCATACTACGTATCATAGTCAACTTTAGTTGTTTACTTACAGCCATACTTAACCTCTAACCTCTTCGACTGTTTTGCCTCGCTTTGCAGCAATAATTTCTGGAGAACTCATATTTTCCAAGCCTTTTATTGTTGCTCTAACAACATTAATTGGGTTTCTTGAACCTACACATTTGGCTAAAACGTTTTTAACACCAACTACTTCAAATACTGCACGCATTGCACCACCAGCAATAATGCCAGTACCATCAGAGGCAGGTTTCATGAAAACATGTGCTGCTCCATGTCTAGCATTTATTTCATATTGCAAGGTGTCGTCTACTAAAGCAACATTAACTATATTCTTTCTAGCTTTTTCCATGGCCTTTTGAATGGCAACTGGTACTTCTCGTGCTTTTCCATACCCAAATCCAATTCTACCATTACCATCACCAACAACTGCCAAGGCTGTAAAGCCGAAAACACGTCCACCTTTTACCACTTTAGCAACACGATTCACATGTACAAGTTTTTCTTGTAAACCATCTGTTGCTTTTTCTGTATTATCTGCTCTAGCCATTTCACTTAACCTTTAGAACTGTAATCCTGCTTCACGTGCGGCTTCTGCAAGCGCTTTTACACGACCATGATATTTAAAACCCGAACGATCAAAAGCTACGCTTTCAACACCTTTCATTTTTGCTCGTTCAGCCACTAATTTACCTACGGTAGATGCTGCATCAGCATTCCCTGTATAACTTAAACTATCCCGCACTGACTTCTCAACTGTTGAAGCAGATGCTAAAACTATATTTTCTTCACCAGAAATAATTTGTGCATAAATGTGGCGAGAACTTCGAAAGATTGATAAGCGATTAACACCCAACTCCTTCATTTTCATACGCGAGCGTTTGCCGCGACGAACTCTAGACAATCTTTTATTCATCTTAACTTACCTTAAGTTTTCTTTGCTTCTTTACGTATGATGCGCTCATCAGCATATTTAATACCCTTGCCTTTATATGGCTCAGGTGGTCTATATGCGCGAATCTCAGCAGCTGTTTGCCCAATTACTTGCTTATTTATTCCACGTAATATGATTTCGGTTTGACTAGGCGTTTCAACAGTTACTCCTTCAGGAATATCATGTACAACAGGGTGTGAAAAGCCGAGAGTCAAATTAAGTTTATTACCTTGTGCTTGAACTCGATAACCAACTCCAACAAGAAGAAGTTTCTTTTCAAAGCCTTCACTTACACCAACAATCATATTATTTGTGATAGCACGCATAGTTCCAGCCATAGCCCAATGTTTTTTGATTTTATCATTTTTAGGCTTAACAAGCAGCGTGTTATCTTCAACACGCATTTCTATGGTATCGTTTAAGGTATAATCAAAAGATCCTTTGCCACCTTTGATAATAATTTGTTGACCATTAATCTGAGCCTCAACTCCCGTAGGAAGTTCAATAGGCATATTTGCTATTCTAGACATATCTTTTACCTATCACTCTACAACACAAAGAACTTCACCACCAAAACCTTCGGCACGTGCTAATCGATCACTCATCACACCCTTAGACGTTGATACTATTGCTATACCAAGACCAGACATAACATTTGGTAAATCATCTTTACCTTTGAAAATTCTCAGTCCTGGCCTACTAATTCTTTTAAGGGTGCAAATAACAGGTTCACCTTGAAAGTATTTCAAAATAACTGTTGTTACCGGCTTACCATCATTTTCATCAGTTTTATAACCTTCGATATATCCTTCACCGATTAGGACTTCCAGAATCGCCGTTTTCTTTTTTGAAGAAGAAAAACTTACATCAACTTTATTAGCTCTTTGTCCATTTCGAATACGTGTCAACATATCAGCTATAGGGTCACTCATACTCATATTATACGTACTCCTTACCAGCTTGCCTTTGTCAAACCTGGAAGATCTCCTTCCATTGCTGACTCTCTTAATTTATTTCTACATAGACCAAATTTACTATAAACACCATGAGGTCTTCCTGTTATAACACAACGATTACGTTGTCGTACCTTAGAGCTATTTCGAGGTAATTTCTGCAGTGAGTCTGTAGCTGCCATAACTTCCTCGTAACTACTCTTCGGAGATCTTATTATTTCTTTCAGAGCTGCTCTTTTTTTCGCATATTTAGCAACAAGCTTCGTACGCTTTGCTTCGCGTGCAATCATAGATTTTTTAGCCATAGCTCAAATAGTCCTATTGTTTTTTCTTAAATGGGAAATTAAATGCTTCTAGTAATGCCTTGCCTTCTTCATCACTCTTAGCCGTCGTTGTAATAGCAATATCCAAACCACGTAGTTTATCAATTTTATCGTAATCAATTTCAGGAAAGATTATTTGCTCATTAAATCCCAAACTGTAGTTTCCTCGACCATCAAACGAACGTGGATTCAAGCCACGAAAATCTCGAACACGAGGAATTGAAATATGAATTAGTCTGTCTAGAAATTCATACATTTGTTCACGTCTAAGATTAACCTTACAACCTATAGGCCAGTTATCACGGATCTTAAACCCAGCAATCGATTTTCTTGATATTGTAACTACTGGTTTTTGTCCCGCAATCTTAGTCATATCGGACACAGCATGTTCAACAATTTTTTTATCACCTACAGCATCCCCCAAACCCATATTAAGGGATATCATGGTAATCTTGGGTACTTCCATTACATTTTTATATGAGAACTTTTCAGTTAGCTCTTTCACTACTGATTCCTTATAAAAATCCTGCAATCTAGACATCTTTCATACCTTTAAATTTCTTCTTAATTAAACAACAAAATGTTAAAAATGTTATTAACTAACTGTTTCACCATTAGACTTGAAGTAGCGCACCTTTTTTCCATCTTTCAGCGTCTTAAATCCTACACGATCAGCTCTTTCTGTAGATGGATTCAATAGCATCACATTTGATACATCAATTGGCATTTCTTTCTCAATAATTCCACCCTGTACACCAGCTTGCGGATTACCTTTTTGATGCTTTTTTGCAAGATTAATACCTTGGATAAGCACCTTACCATCACTTACCAGCTCAGTTACATTGCCTTGGCGACCTTTATCCTTTCCTGCAATAATAACAACCAGATCATTCTTAACTATCTTTTTCATGCTATTCCCGTATAACTTTTATAAAACTTCTGGAGCAAGAGAAATAATCTTCATGAAATTTTTATCACGAAGCTCCCTCGTAACAGGACCAAAGATTCGAGTGCCAATTGGCTCTAGCTTCGTATTCAACAAAACTGCAGAATTAGTATCGAAACGTATTGCCGAACCATCTTTTCTGCGCACGCCTTTTGCAGTTCTTACAACTACTGCGGTATAGACATCGCCTTTTTTCACTTTTCCACGTGGAATCGCTTCCTTGATACTTACCTTAATGATATCGCCTATTCCAGCATAGCGTCGGTGGGACCCACCCAAAACCTTTATACACTGTACACGTCGTGCACCACTATTATCTGCAATATCTAATTTTGTTTGCATTTGAATCATTTTATTAATACCGAAATATGAAGTTTCACTAGATAAGTCTAATTTGCTTTCTTTTCCAACACCTTAATAAGCGTCCAGCTCTTTGTTTTAGAAAGAGGTCTACACTCTTTAATCATAACCTTGTCGCCCATATTGCACTCATCATTTTCATCATGCGCGTGATACTTGGTAGAGCGTCTCATGAATTTTCCATAAAGGGGATGCTTTACTTTTCTTTCACCCATTACTACTACGCTTTTGCTCATCTTATTGCTGACTACTACACCAGTAACACTTCGCTCAACTTTAGCTATTTGTTCAGACATCTTTACTTACCTACACTCGTTGCTTGCATTTCATTGACGATAGTTTTGATTCTAGCAATTTTACGTCGCACCTTCTTCATCTCTGAAGGGCGATTAAGCTGCCCACTTGCTCGCTGCATACGCAACACAAATTGTTCTTTTAAACTTTCGAGTAATTCTTTAGATAACTCTTCCAAATTTTTCTGACGAATCTCACTTGCTTTCATTACATAACCGTCCTTGCTACAAATACAGTTTTGATTGGTAGTTTTGCGGCCGCTAGTGCAAACGCCTCTCGCGCAATCACCTCATCCACACCTTCCATCTCGTATAGAACCCGCCCTGGTTGTATCTGACATACCCAGTATTCTACATTACCCTTACCTTTACCCATTCGAACCTCTAAAGGCTTACTAGTGATAGGCTTATCCGGAAAAACACGAATCCATATTTTCCCACCACGCTTAATATGCCGTGTCATTGCACGTCGAGCAGCTTCGATCTGCCTAGCTGTCAATCTACCTCGGCCAATCGCCTTCAGGCCATACTCACCAAAACTGACCTTGCTTCCTACAGTCGCAAGCCCTCTATTCCTACCCTTAAACTGCTTACGAAACTTTGTTCTTTTAGGTTGTAACATCTCAGACCCCTATCTCTTCTTCTTGCCACTTGAGGCATCTGAATTCAATTGCTTATTCTCAAGATCGAAAACTTCACCTTTATATATCCAGACTTTGATTCCGATCACACCGTAAGTTGTGTGTGCCTTAGCGGCTGAATAGTCTATATCAGCACGCATTGTATGGAGTGGAACACGACCTTCGCGATACCACTCTGTACGCGCAATATCTGCACCATTAAGCCTTCCACCGCAACTTATTTTTATCCCCAAAGCACCCAAGCGCATTGCATTCCCTACTGCGCGCTTCATTGCTCGACGGAACATAATACGTCGCTCTAGCTGATTAGCAATACTTTCTGCTACTAACTTTGCATCTAATTCTGGCTTGCGTATTTCTTCGATATTTACTTTTACATTATTAGGATGCAACCCCATCATTTTAGCCGTATCAGACCTTAGACGTTCGATATCTTCACCCTTCTTACCAATCACTACACCCGGCCTAGCAGTGTGAATTGTAACAAAGGCAGCTTTAGCGGGACGTTCTATCTGTATTCTACTAACAGACGCATGTTTAAGTTTTTCTTCTATTGCAGCACGAACAGCGAGATCTTTATGCAAAAAATCTGCGTATTCTCTACCTTCTGCGTACCACTTGGAACGCCAATCTGACGCTATCCCAAGACGAAAACCAACTGGATGTATTTTTTGACCCATAACTTACCTCAAACCTCGCCATCGCCAACGGTAAGAGTAATATGACTCGTCCGTTTTAGAATACGATTAGCCCGTCCTTTTGCACGAGGCCGTATTCGTTTCATTGTTGGCGCCTGATCAACCATTATCGTTGTAATAGAAAGCTCATCAATATCTGCGCCTTCGTTATTTTCAGCATTAGCAATTGCTGAATCAAGAATTTTTTTCACTATGCCTGACGCTTTTTTCTGACTAAACATCAGTACTTCCAAAGCCCTATCTACTGGCATCCCTCGAACCTGCCCCGCAACCAACCTAGCCTTTTGTGGAGATATACGAGCAAACCTTAATTTAGCAGTTACTTCCATTTTAAATTCCTACCGTCTATTTTTATGACGACTTGTCAGCCAAGTGTCCACGAAACATCCGCGTGGGCGAAAACTCACCCAATTTATGCCCAACCATATGCTCATTTACAAGAATCGGCACGTGTTGACGCCCATTATGAATAGCTATAGTTAAACCAACCATATTTGGCACAATCATTGAGCGACGTGACCAAGTTTTAATTGGTTTTCTGTCACCCGCTTCTACGGCTTTTAATACTTTAGCCATTAAGTGATGATCAACAAATGGACCTTTCTTTAGTGAACGCGGCACTTTTCTTACCTCTTATTTCTGCGTCGTACGATTAAATTATCAGTACGCTTATTCTTTCTAGTCTTAAATCCTTTTGTTGGGACACCCCAAGGAGAAACTGGATGACGTCCTCCAGAAGTTTTACCCTCACCTCCACCATGTGGATGATCGACAGGATTCATAACAACACCTCGAACCGTAGGCCTTATTCCGCGATGTCTACTCGCACCAGCCTTTCCAAGCTTTACCAAACTATGTTCAGAGTTACTAACCTCACCGACAGTTGCCCTACAAACGGACAGAACTTTCCTCATCTCTCCAGACCTTAACCGCAAGGTAGAATAACGTCCCTCTCTAGCAACTAATTGAGCCGACGTTCCTGCACTACGAGCCATTTGCGCTCCTTTTCCAGGCTTCATCTCAATACAGTGAATAACAGTACCCACCGGCATATCCAACAAAGAAAGCGCATTGCCCGCAGAGATAGGAGATTCCGACCCAGAAATCACTTTATCATCACAACGCATCCCTTTTGGTGCAATTATATATCTACGTTCTCCATCAACATATCGGAGCAACGCAATGTTAGCCGTACGATTAGGATCATATTCAACCGACTCAACAACCGCAGGAATTCCGTCCTTATCTCGCTTAAAGTCTATAATACGGTAATGTTTTTTATGTCCACCACCAATATGACGAGTAGTAATTCGACCGTTATTATTACGACCTCCCGACTTACTCTTTTTTTCAAGCAATGCTTTATGTGGCTTTCCTGCATGCAAATCTTTATTTACAACACGCACCTGATGTCGACGACCAGGTGAAGTGGGTTTCATTTTTAAAATAGCCATTTCTTACCCCTCCGCCTCTACATTCAGTGTCTGACCTTCCGCGAGCCTCACATAGGCCTTCTTCCAATCCTTACGCTTACCTCTTCTCTTACCAAACGCTTTAGTTTTACCTTTTACTCTTGATGTTCGCACGCTCGCGACATCAACTTCAAACAATGCATGAATCGCATCTTTAACTTCGCTTTTTGTTGCATCTATTGCAACTTTAAACGCGTGTATATTGGATTCTGAACCAGACACAGCCTTCTCAGTCACATGCGGCCCAATAATCACATGATAAATCCTTTCTTCTTTAGCAATCATTGCAACCACTCCTGCACCTTATCAATAGCTGAAGGCGTCATCAAAACCTTATCATGAGAAACAAGATTAACCGGATTTAAAGCAGAGACAGTTGATGTATCACAGTTAGGTATATTTCTTACCGACAAAACAATATTCAAATCTTCCTCAGCACAAACAATCAAAGCATTTTTTGCATCTAGCTTTGATAGCGCCCCAACCATTTTTTTAGTTTCCGGCTTACCAACCTCAAAATCATCAACAATCACCAAGGACTCTGACCGCACTAGCTCAGAGAATATTGAACACAAAGCCGCACGATACATCTTTTTATTTATCTTTTTCGAGTAATCTCTTGGGCGAGCAGCAAATGTAACTCCACCCTTCCTCCATATCGGACCACGGGAAGTACCAGCTCTAGCACGACCGGTTCCTTTTTGCCTCCATGGCTTAGCTCCACCGCCACTCACATCGGAACGAGTCTTCTGAGCCTTAGTTCCCGACCTACCTGCTGCCAAGTATGCAACAACTGCTTGATGCACTAACGTTTCATTAAAATCTCTAGCAAAAACACCATCATCTAGCTCAATGATTTTACCATCTACACTTTTAAGTACCATCTCTTTAACCTTTAATCGCTAACTTCACAAGAACATCGCCACCGCTAGCCCCCGGAACCGCACCCTTTATAAGCATCAAATTTCTTTCAGAGTCAACATCAACCACAGTAAGGTTCTGCGTAGTTTGCTTAACTGCGCCCATATGACCCGACATCTTTTTTCCTTTAAACACTCTTCCCGGGGTTTGGTTCTGACCAATTGAGCCAGGAGTCCTATGATTAATCGAATTGCCATGGGTAGCATCTTTTCCCGCGAAATTATACCGCTTCAAAACACCCGCAAAACCTTTACCAATTGTTATCCCTGTAACATCAACCTTCTGACCTTTCTCAAAAACATCAACAGTAAGCTCGGAACCCAGCTCATACTGATCAACACAATCAACTCGAGACTCACGTGTAATAGCGCCAGACTCAACAGAAGCCTTTGCATAATGACCTGACATTGCCTTATTTACTTTAGAAGGCTTTCTAGCACCAACCGTCAACTGAATAGCGCAATACCCATCAGAGCCCAAAGTCTTAACCTGAGAAATACGATTCGGGCGCATCTCCAGCACTGTAACTGGTATTGCTATCCCTTCATCATTAAACACTCTGGTCATCCCAACTTTAGAACCCAGTAGACTAACTGACATGTGCCACCTCATATAAATCAAACTCAGTCTCATTACAACCAAGCATATGTTTTCTCGAAAAATCGGCTCGAACTAGTAGTACCAAGCCGAAGAAAGGCGCGCATTATGCCAGATAAATTAGTGTTAGGGAACTCCAATATCCATCTTTTATTCATTAATTCTTAATTAATATAAATGAATAAAAAACAGCAACAAACTATCCTACGCGCACTTATTTAAAGCACTATAAAAGTTTAATTTGAACATCCACACCTGTTGCCAGATCGAGCTTCATTAGAGCATCAACAGTACGATCTGTCGGCTCAACTATATCCATAAGGCGTTTGTGCGTGCGAATTTCATATTGATCCCTTGCATCCTTATTTACATGCGGTGAAACAAGTATCGTAAAACGCTCTTTTCTTGTAGGTAAAGGTATTGGACCTTTTACTCTAGCACCAGTACGTTTTGCTGTTTCAACAATCTCACCTGCAGAACGATCAATCAACTTATGATCAAATGACTTTAAACGAATTCTAATTTTCTGACCTGACATAATTTCTCTCGTATAAATTTTTTAACTTAAATACTATTCAATGATTTTCGCAACAACACCCGCACCTACTGTGCGACCACCTTCACGTATAGCAAAGCGTAAACCATCATCCATTGCAATCGGGTTAATCAAGGTTACCGTCATCTTGACATTATCA
>Ga0209633_10001459_pt1 | contig 24235 bp, 21 predicted proteins | sample Cruoilmetagenom1_FD_187290 | JGI IMG/M metagenome (GOLD analysis project Ga0209633, IMG submission 187290) | Oil polluted marine microbial communities from Coal Oil Point, Santa Barbara, California, USA - Sample 1 (SPAdes) (version 2) | ecosystem: Environmental > Aquatic > Marine > Oil seeps ...
ATATAAATTAACTTCCCTTTTTCTTTTCTAGGTCTTTTACCCTAAATATTGAGAATTATTTTAACATACTAAATTTAACCAAAAAGAAAATCGCCTAAAAATTACTTTTTAGACGACCTCTTTTTTTGTTTTAAGTGTTTTAGTAAGACAATTGACTTTTGGCATAAAAAAATCACAAGTGACCAATCACAAAAAATTGTGTCTTATATTTGTAAGCAACCGTTTATTAATATCAAATTAATACTTGGAAGCTAATTTTTAGTATTTTTGCAAACCCAATTTTTAGGGAACAATAATATTGCCAATAAATATAACACACCTTATTATGAAGAATTTTTACACACTTTTAATAACACTTTTAGTGAGCGGCTTTGGCTTTAGCCAAACTACTATTTACAGTGAAGATTTCACAGGCCAAAATGGTAAAGGAGCAGTTGGACCAGTACCGACAACTGATTTAGTTGGTGTCGATTGGACGATTGACATCTCTTCAACAACGCTTTCTGCTTCATCAGATTGGTTTAGGGTTCAAAGTGAATTATTCGAAGCAAGAGATATTGATGGTATAGGTATTTGGCTCTCTCCAATTATTAATATATCAGCTTACACGAATGTTGGTTTCAGTCTTGATGCTGGAGAACGAGGAACTATGGAAGGTTCAGATATTTTCATAACTGAATACCGTATTGATGCTGGCGCATGGACACAAGCAGGCAGTAATGGTAGTTTAAATGATGACTTCACAAGTGCTGTTGTATCTCAATCGGCTACTTTGTTAGGAAATGATCTAGAAATTAGAGTAAGAATGAATAATGGTGCAGGAAGTGAATACCATGAGCTTGATAACATATTAGTAGAAGGAGATTTAGTTGGTGGTGGTTGTACTGCTCCTACAACTCAAGCTTCAGCTTATAATACAACTTCGATAGGGACTACATCCGCCACATTAAACTGGACATCAGGAGATGGTGATGAAGTATTAGTGGTCGTAAAAGAAGGTTCTGCTGTAGATACCGATCCAACAAATGGCACAGCTTACACAGGAAATACAGCTTTTGGTTCTGGTACTGAAATTGGCACAGGTAACTACGCTGTACAATCTAGTTCTGCTGCAAGTTCAGTTAGTATTACTGGCTTAACTGCTGGAACTACATACCATGTCGCTGTTTATGAATACAATACAACTGATACATGTTATGAATTAACTGAATTAACAGGGGACTTTACAACAACTCCTGTTACAACCGTTGAATTTGATACTACGTCAGCATCTGTTTTAGAAGATTCTGGCACTTATGATTTAGTAATACAAATAGCTAATGAAGATGCTGCAGCAACAACTTTTGATGTGGTATTAACATCTGGAGATGCTGCAGATATTGATACTTATACTACGCAATCTGAAACATTTCCTGGAAGCTCAACTACAGACATAATGGTTACAGTTACAATTACAGATGATGCAACTATAGAAGCTGACGAAGTATTTACATTTGAAATTCAAAATGTAGCTGGAGGAGATAGTGCGGTAGTTGGAACAAATAATTCATTTGATTTAACCATATTAGCTAATGACGCACCTCCACCAACTGATGGTTGGCAAATCTCTTCTGAAGACACCTCTTTTATTATAGATTTTGACACTACGGTTTCTGGAGTTAACGAAGGTGAATTTGATGGTACTGGATTTGTGTCTTCACCAGCTACTGGTCAATTAGATTCTGATGCTTGGGAAGTAACTGGATTAAGTGATGGTTCATTAAGTTATGGTGGTACTGGTACATCAGGTGATTATACGGGCTCTAGTACAGGAGGTGGTGCTGGATCAGGAATAAATGCTTTTGATACTGGAAGTGGTAATATTTCTTTAGGAATACAACCCGCTGGTAGTGATTTTACACCTGGAACTATTACACTTAGAGCACAAAATCAAACAGGAAACACAGTTACTACTGCAGACTTAGCATACCTAATTTATGTTTATAATGACGCAACAAGAGGAAACTCGTTTAATTTTTCATACAGTACTGACGATAGCACTTATACTGATGTAGGTGCATTAGATTTGACATCTGCAGATGCTGCCGATGGAAGTCCAACTTGGGTTTCAAATTCTAGATCAACACCCATAACAGGATTATCTATTGCTAATGGAGATTACTTATATTTAAGATGGAGTGGTGATGATGTTTCAGGTAGTGGAAGTAGAGATGAATTTGCTCTTGATGATATTGATTTAAAATTTAACCCAACACTTCCAACTACTTATACATATACTGGCACATGGTCACCAAGTGATCCAAACGGTGCTGCTACAGCTAGTGAATTTATTGTAATTGCCTCTGGAAATGCAACTATTGACACTAATACAACATGTGATAGTGTAACAGTAAATGCTGGAGCTGGTCTTACAGTTGATACAACCATTACACTTACAACTACTAACGGATTAACTTTAGAATCTACTTCTACTAGCTACTCAAGTTTAATATTGGATGGTACTATAGCTGGAACCGTAAATTACGAAAGACATGTTAATGGTAACTCAGGACTAGGTGATATTAACGCTATTGGTAATAACGATTTAATATCCCCTCCTTTATCTGGTCAAGCTTTTGGCGCTTTTGCCAGTGCAAATAGTAATCTGCTTGCTAACCCTGGAGATGCTAATGAAAAAGCTTTTGCCCCTTTTGATAAAACAACAGGTGCTTATGAGAATTATTTAGTAACAACAAACGCAGCTACAACCTTAGATGCTGGTGTAGGTTATAGAGCAGCAACAAATGATACAGCAACCTTGATTTTCACCGGAACAGTAAACACTGGATCAGTTACCAATAATATTGTAAATTCTGGACCAACTTTTACAGATTGGAATTTAGTTGGTAATCCTTATCCCTCTTATTTAAAGGTTCAAGACTTTTTAAATTACGAAGTGGCTTCTGGTGTAAAAAATCTAGACTTATTTGTACCAACTACAGCAGCTATATATGGCTATGATGGTGATGCTGCAGGAGGAGGAGTGAGTGGCTATACTATCTATAATCTGGCAAATACAACACCAACTACAATTATAGCACCAGGTCAAGGCTTTTTAGTAAGTGCTGACGCGGCAGATGTAAGTATGTATGACGTTACATTTGATCCTACAATGCGAGCAACTGGAGCAACTGATGATTTCATTGTTGGGCGCGGTACTAATGCAATTATTAACTTAGAACTGAATATCTCTTCAGCTTCAGATTCATTCGTTACTAATTTTTACTTTAATGAAAACGCAAGTTTAGGTTTAGATCCTGGTTATGATGCTGCAATATTTGGCTCTACTCCCTCTTTTGCTTTATATTCTCTTTTAGTAGAAGATAATATGGGAACTCCTTTTGCAATTCAAGCAGTAAGCCTAGCGGATCTTATGAACATTAATATTCCATTAGGTGTTAACGCTAATTCTGGTGAACAACTTGTATTTACAATTTCTGAATCTACATTATCTGATACGGTAGATATATATTTAGATGATACTTTGAATAATACATCAACATTATTAAATACATCTGATTATATAATAACCCCAAACACTAATTTAAATGGCACAGGTCGTTTTTACTTGCGCATTGCAGACAGTTCACTTTCAACGCTAGATAATAATAGTTTAAATGGTCTAAATATATACAGTAATCAAAGAAATAAAACGATAGTCATAGCTGGTCAGTTAATTGAGACTACAAACGTTAAAGTATATGACATACAGGGACGAATTGTAAGCGCTAACATTTTCCAAAACGAGAACAGGCAACAGATTATTGATGTGAGTAGTTTAAATGCAGGAATATATGTAGTAGAATTAGTCAACGGAACACAAAATAAAACTCAAAAAGTAATTATACGTTAAACTCTTATGCCAATTTCATAAAATATTGTATATATTGTGCTATATTTTGAATTGAAAATAGATAAGAATATTTTTAATGTTTCAATTTATTGAAGTATTTAAAAACTGTTCACGTATAAGCTGCGTATAGTAAATCTAAAAGTATGTTTTTATTTATTTTTGAAGTCTAACATTTTAGATGTACTTTACATGAAAACAGGACTGTTTTGCAAAGAAAATTTAATTTTAATGTAAACCTTTTCGCTTTTTACTTTAATAAATAAAATATTTTATTATTTTTGAACACAAATTTAGGGCAAAAGCCATGAAGAAAAACAACAACTTAGATAAAATCACTCGTAAAGAAGCCATTCAAAAAATGGGTAAGTATGCTGCATTAACTGCGGTAGGAACATTTGTGATTTTAAATCCGCTTAAAGCACAATCGTCATCACCACCAGACCCAGGAGGAGACCCATTCGCTTAATTTTCGGTTTTTATTTTGAATACTAACTTGGCACCTACATACAAAAAAATGTTTGGTGAACATTGGGTGTTTTGGTATGCAATATCTAATAGTTATAGTATTATTGAACCAGAATTTAAACTGCTATTAGAATCATATTTAGAATCTTACACTAAAGCAGAATTTCTCGATACGATTTCAAGTCATATGAACGTTTCAGACGGTACACTTATTTCTGAAACGTTATTTAATTATCTTAAGGATAGTAATAAACCTTATACTTTACCAAATGAAACTTCAGTAGTATTAGATACGTCTCTACGTAATATTTCTAAGCAATATACTTTTGAAGGGAAAACAATTCAAATTTATTACGATTCGGAACTGGTTCTAAAAACAGTTCACCCAACATTAGCATATTATTGTATAGAATCCACTAATGCCACCCTAGCCACATTTGACATCTATTTAAAAAATAACGACTTATTTTTGTTTAAAGATGAACATTTAATTTCTAGAGTTTCTAAACACAAATATCACCTTATTCAAGGTAAATTTATAATGCAATTACTCTGTACTTTGCATGATAAAGAAGAAAGTGATTGGATTGGTACATTTCATGGATCAACAATTACAAATGGTAGTTCTTCAATTCTTTTTGTAGGAGAATCTGGAAAAGGAAAAAGCACTTTATGCGCATTGTTAGCCGCAAATGGTTTTGATTTGCTAGCCGACGATGTGTCTCCTATGCTATCAAAAGATAAGCACATATATTATAATCCTTCAGCAATATCGATAAAGGAAGGAGCTTTTAACCTACTTCAACCTTTAGTGACTAATTTTGAAAGCTTACCTATCATAAAATTCAACAAAACCAAAGGCGATATAAAATACATACCTTGTTTAAGACCAGAAGAGGATCACTATCCTTGTAATGCCATTATCTTAGTGAATTACAAACCTAAATCTAAAATTAAACTAGAACAAGTATCGGTTAAGACAATTTTAGAAACTATAATTCCAGATTCATGGCTATCCCCTAACCCTAAGCATGCACAACAATTTTTAGATTGGCTTACGGAACTCAAAATGTATCAATTAACCTATAGTGATACTAAAAATGTGTTGGCTGAAATTTCAAAATTGTTTAAACAACTTAATTCAAAATTTTAATAACTTATATTAGTAGTTCATTGAGAGATTTATGGGTAATTTAGCCATTACATATCAACATATTGCAGATATCCTAAGTTTTGAGATTTCTAATTCTCAACTTGAGAAAACAATTAGTGACCCTTCTTTTAATTGGGATAGTATTGTAAAAGAAGGCAGTAAACATTATGTAATACCAGCTATTTATTGTAGGTTAAAAAAGAAGCAACTTTTACATTTATTACCTGAGGACTTAATTAGATATCTCCAATTTATTACAAGTGAAAACAGACAAAGAAATGAAATTATATTAATTCAAATACATACTATTTCTAAACTACTAAACTCGCAAAACATAGAGCATGTATTTCTAAAAGGCTCAGCTCTTTTAGCCCTTGGTTGTTTTAATGATATAGCAGAACGTATGCTTGGAGATATTGATTTATTAGTTGAACTTGACCAACTAGATAAAGCATATCAATTACTCTGTTCAAACAGCTATTATCCTTCTAAACAAACATTAGGGAATACTTTTTTTGAACATAAACATTTACCAAGATTAGAAACGGAAGTATCAGCTAGTCGCATTGCTGCTGTTGAAATACATAGAAAGTTGTTTGTAAATTACAATTACGATGAGCTTAACCCTGAATTTATTTTCAAAGAAAAAAAGCAACAAACAAAAATATCTATTCCATCACAAAAACATCTTTTAATGCATAATATCCTTAATTTTCAGATTAATGATTACGGAGCTTTATATAATAGTGTAAGTTTTAGGTCTGCTTACGATACAATTATACTTCAAAAAGAGTATTCTGGAATTGAAGAATGGTATAAAAACAATATTTTTAAAAACTACTTTAAACATACTGGCTTATTTTTTCAAGATATAAAAGTTGTAACAAACGTAAAACCAAGCATTTCTACTTATTTTTATTTATTTAAGCTAAAACACGTTAAATTTTATAAAAATTGGAACAAACTAATAACGTTAAGACGTTTTATACCCATTTATTTTGACCGAATGTGGTTTTTTATGTCAAATAGAGCCTATAGGAAAGCAATAATTGAAGATAGAAAACGAATTTTTGCTGATTTTAAGTCTATTTTCAACAACTTTTAATTTTTTTTGAGTATCATTATAAAATTTTACATCGATATTTGTTTTATAAACCATAAAGTTTACCTTTGAATAAAATTATTTTAGCATGAAGAAATTAATTTTAATAGCCTTATTAGTATCATTTAGTTTATCCTCTTTTGCACAAAGAGATACCAAAGATTGGTATTTAAACTTCGGAGTTAACGCTATCAACAGTTTAGGATCTCGATCCCCAATTTATCATCCAGATGAATGGAGTTTTCAATTTCCAATCTCTGGTGCTGTTGAATTCAATTGGAGTGAGAAATTTTCAATTGAACAATCTATAACCTTTAATGGTTTTACCTCTAAAAATACAATTGATAATGCAGATTTAAAAGAAGATTATAATTATCTGTCTTTAGATACGCATGTAAAATATTATTTTGGAAGACATATTCTTCCAAATACAGAATGGATTAATTTTTACGCCAATGCAGGTATTGGTTTCTTTCATATTGATGAAACAAATATTTCGGCTAATCTTGGTGGTGGTGTTTTAGCTTGGTTAAATAAAAGTAGAACCTTTGGATTGAGAGGACAAATTATAGGTAAATTTGCCTTTAACCATCCTGATAGTGGCTTTGATAACAATCACTTTCAGTATCATTTACAAGCCGTATTTAAATTATAACAAAAGAATTTTATATAAAACAGTATTAAAAATGGTTCACAATTTGTGAACCATTTTTAATACTGTAACTTTAAGGAACTAGTATTAGTATCCGTTAAGTAATAATTTATCAAAATAATTAATAGTATGTTTAAGACCTTCTTTTAATTGTACTTTGGGCTCCCAACCACCTAATTCTTTCTTTGCTAAACTAATATCTGGTTGTCGCTGCAAGGGGTCATCTTGTGGTAAAGGGAGAAAAGTTATTTTAGACTTAGAATCGGTTAAATCTATGACTTCTTTAGCTAAGTCTAGCATTGTAAATTCTATAGGATTTCCAATATTTACAGGTCCAATAAAACTATCTTTACTATTCATCATACGATGGGTTCCTTCAATTAAATCGTCCACATACTGAAAACTTCTAGTTTGCGTACCATTACCAAAGATTGTAATATCATCTCCTTGAAGCGCTTGAACAATAAAATTTGAAACTACACGACCGTCTTGAGGATGCATTCTAGGACCATACGTATTAAAAATACGAATGATTTTAATTTTTACTTTGTTTTGATTATGGTAATCCATAAACAAAGTTTCTGCACAACGTTTACCTTCGTCATAACAAGATCGCAATCCTATTGGATTAACATTTCCCCAATAACTTTCTGGTTGAGGATGAACAGTTGGGTCACCATAAACTTCGCTTGTAGATGCTTGTAGTATTTTCGCTCCTACACGTTTAGCTAAACCTAGCATATTTATAGCTCCCATTACAGATGTTTTAACCGTTTTTATAGGATTATATTGATAATGTACAGGTGACGCGGGACATGCCAAATTATAAATTTCATCAACTTCTACCATATACGGATTAGTGATATCATGTCTCACTAATTCGAAATAATGGTAATCCATTAATTGCTCTATGTTTTTTTTAGAACCTGTAAAATAATTATCTAAGCAAATGACCTCATTACCTTCACTTAGTAGACGCTCACATAAATGTGAACCTACAAATCCAGCACCACCAGTTACTAATATTTTCTTCATATATTTCTATTTCTATTTTTTTGTTTAAAAATAAGGTTTATTTTAAATAGTGACTAATAACCTGCAAACTTAAAATTAAAGTAGTTAGGCAAACAAATCCTAAAGTCAGTTTGCCAGAGTAAAAAAAACACCCAGTATAAACCTGCTAAAATCAAATTCGGAATTAGTCCAGTTAAATGACCAATGCATTGGTGCTAAAAAGGCAACAGTAAATATTGTCAGAAGTCAATAATTTCCAATTGATATTCTATAAATTAAAATCGTAACAAAATATGGCAAAAAGAGAATGATTTGGTTTATTTTTTTTCCGCTATTGGTACAATAAAATCAGGAACTCAAAAAAGTTTAAAATTTGGTATACTCAATTCGAAAACTCTATCATTAATCCTTTCCAAAATTTCCTCAATACCTATGTTAAGTGGTGATTTTTCAAGTTCAAAAGCATTCATTATGTAAAGACTTCTTGGCTTTCTTTACATAGCTACACTAAAATGGTAAGATTTTTTAATTTTCTTATCATTCTAATTTTCGGTGATGCTATTATGGCTAACTTATTGATATGAGTCCGTTTCAATAACTCATAACAGGAGTTAACGAAATTCGCTGAAAATTTACCGAAAATCAAGTGATTTTCTTGAGAGATTCCTCGCTTCACTCAGAATGGCAAAAGCACAAAAAAAACCTGAATCTAAATTCAGGCCTCACAATTATAATTAATTTTGTTCTTTCTTTCCTTTCTCGTGGTCTTTCTTAACCACATCATCACGATACAAACAACATGCATGTACCGAATTGTACTGCTCATCAGTTGCTTTAATTTCTTTGGTATCATGACCAACAGCTGCAATACTTTTAGAAATGGCTTTTACATCTGTTTTACGTTCGTCAAAAATTAATTTCAACTCGTGTGTATCTACATTCCAAACTGCAGACTTTACACCTTTAGTTTTTATAGCTGCTTTTTCTATACGCTCCTTGCACATACCACAAACACCATCAACTTCTATTGAAGCTTTAGCGTTTTTGTTTTGAGCAAATGTTACTGTTCCTACTAATAATGTGAAAATTAAAATTATTGGTTTCATCGAAAATTTATTTACGTTCCCATGAAAATGGGAAACTGTTATACTTATTATTAAGATTCCTGCTTTCGCAGGAATTGGATTATTTTATTCTATATCGCAATCCTGCGTAATACATACTTCCAAAAATTGGACCATATACAAAGTTACTATCAAAATTTGAACCAAACGGGTTATCCGCACTAATTATTGGATTTGACTGACGCACATTGGTTACATTTTCTCCACCTAAATATACTTCAAATTTTGGAGAAAACACTTTAGTAACTTGCAAGTTTAACGTTCCAACAGATGGAGAATACTCATTTAATTGAAATTCTGGCGTACTTAAATCTGTACTAGGAAAACGTTGCTCACTTAACCAATTATATGTGGCATCAAACTTCCACTGTGATCCATTTTCTTTTTCAGATGTTTCATAAGACGCATTGGCAAATAAACGGTGTTTTGGTATTAATGGTTTTTCTAATTTACCAGATTTGTAATCGGTTTTAATATCATAATATTTATATGCCGTTCGTAAATCAAAACCATCAAAGGCATTATAATTAAATTCAAACTGAAAACTATTAGCATAGCTATCGCCTTCCAAATTATAGAAATTTACTTCAAACGGATTTTCCCAATCTACAACCACTTTATTCTGAAAATCTGTTCTATAAAAATCTATAGTAATATCTGCTTTTCTTTCAAATAAATTAAAACCTTGCAAATAACTCACACCATAATTCCAAGCAATTTCAGGATCTAAACCGTAAATTTTTCCTCCTGAATTTAAAATATTAATTTGTCGTGAACTCGAAAACAAGTTCTGATTCTCAGCAAAAATATTAGCACTACGTTTTCCTCTTCCAATCGATGCTCTAAAAGCAGATTTCTCCCAAGGCGTATAACGCAAATGTAAACGTGGTGTCACAAAAAAACCTAGCCTATTGTGCTGATCTACACGCACTCCTGCAGTCATAGTAAACTTATCTAAATTATCGTAAGCATATTCAAAAAAACCACCAACTGAATTTTCAGTACGCTCAAAAGTTAAAGTATTCACCAACTCGTCAAAATGATCGTAAGTAAAACTCAATCCTGTTTTAACTTTGTGTCTCGAATCTGAAATAATAGTATTATAAACCAAGTTTGAATAGAAGCTATTATGCTCAATATCATATAAATTCAACCCAAAATAAGAATCTTGTTTATGATGACTATAAGCTGTTTGAAAACCTATACTTTGATACGGAACTGCTGGATTTACATAACCTAATTTTGTAGAGACTTCAAAACGTTCGGTATTAATTTCGCTTCCCCAGAAATTGGTTGTTCCTTTATCTCTTTTAGGATCAAAATCAACTTGACCTGCTTGTTTTTCGTCGTTAAGATATTTTAAATTAATAAAACTAACCACACCTTTTTCTCGGTTGGTATATTGCCAACGATTCATTACATTAATTTGATTGTAAAGTGGCATATCTAAAAAGTTGTCGTCATTAACATCATGTTTTTCTTGATGTGTGTTGCCATGTAAGTACAAACCTGTACTCCACTTGTCTGAAACTTTAGTATTAATGTGCGTATTGAGCTCAAAACGTTGGTTGGAACCTCCATAGAGGTTCACAAATAACTTATGGTCTGTGGTTGGTTTTACTAGCTCTGCATTTATTTGACCTGCAATACTTTCAAAACCATTAACAACACTTCCTGTTCCTTTAGTAATCTGAATACTTTCTACCCAAGTACCAGGAATAAAACTTAAACCATAAGCTTGTGATGCACCACGAATTGTTGGAATATTTTCCGTTGCTATTAAAATATATGGCGAATTTAATCCCAACATTTTAATCTGCCTTGTTCCTGAAACTGCATCTGCAAAATTAACATCGATGGACGGATTGGTTTCAAAACTCTCCGAGAGATTACAACAAGCCGCTTTTAATAGTTCGTCACTACTTACAAAAAGAGTATTAGTGGCTTGCAAGTAGGATTTTCGTGTGGCTTGCTTACGAGATTTAATCTCAACCACATCTAACTCATCACTTGCTTGTAATACATGATTTATGAATTTGTTTTCCTTTACGGTTAAAGTATCGGTTTTAAAACCTACATAACTAATAACTAATTTATTGTAAGAGAATTTATAGGGTAATGTGAAGGTTCCATCATCATTTGTAATTGCACCAACTGAGGAATTTAACCAATATACGTTTGCACCAGGTAATGGCATTTCTTTGCCGTTGCTTGTTTCTAAAACAATACCATTTAGTTGTTCTTGCGAGATCAATACTAAAGGAAAAAACAGCATTATGTATATAAACTTTCTCATCATGATACTGTCTTATAGATCATGATTATTGCCATTACAATCATAATTGAATTTTCTATAAATGTTGCTTTGGTCATTGGCAACTTTAAAGCTGTTCCTAAACAGGCGCATTGAATTGATTTTTTATCCAATAAAGTTTTTGTGACCCCAAAAGTTGTAATCCCTAAAACGATAAGTGTTACAATTAAAGCAATATCAATTTGAAAGCGCATTAAGAACATTAATCCTAACGTAACTTCAATAAAAGGATAAATCCATCCATAAGTAGGAAATGCTTTAGCCAATGGATCGTACATTTTAAAACTTTCTGGAAAGTCTTTTAAATCTAAAAGTTTGAAAAAACTAAAAACAATATAGAATAAGCCCATAAAATCGAGCATAAAGCCATCCATATTCCAAGGGTTTTTGTTTAATAATACAGAGGCAATTAAGATGTAACCAATGATTAAAAACAACGGCAATAATTGTCGTAATTCACTTTTCTCTTGTTCTGCCGCATAACTTGACTCATAAACGTTTTTAGTTTTTTGTTCGGTAATTTTATATTTCTCTGAAAGTATATTTTGAAGCGTTTCAACTTTGACATGCGTTGTCATTTTTATTGTTGTTTCTTGTGTTTCAAGATTAACAGAAACAGTTTCAATATTAGGTAATGCAGAAAGTGCTTCTTCTACGAAGGTCTTGCAACCATTGCAGGTCATTCCTGAAATGTTATATGTGTGTATCATTATATTTAATTTGAAATATTAGTAATTGGCAATGAATAATCAATACCATTAGTTTTTAAAATTTCAAATACATCAAATTAAATAGGTCTCATCTAAGACTTGTATATCTTTAATGAGATTGGGAGGAGAATAATCTTTATGAGGAATAATTAGCTTAGGTAAACTCTCAAACAATTGTGAGTAAGCATACACATAAGCTACTAAAGTAAGTTTTAGTGTTTGGTCTAAATCTTCAAAATCTGAAGTATTCAATTCATCCTGACCTTCAAAAATATCTACAGTATCTTTACAACATGATTTTTTAACATAAATCACATCTTTAGAATCCATACCAACACATTTCTTGGCTTCTGAAAAAATTGCAGTATCTACAAGATTAACACCACAATAATGCTTTTCTACAGTAAAAGAGAATGTAGAAAATAACACTAAAAATGATAGTGCAATAGAAAATACTTTGTGTGGTATTGAGAATTTCACAATGCAAAGCTACGAAATAATTCAAAAGCTAATGTTTAATTATAAAACTCTTAACACTATGATTGCTTTAAAATTTAGACACGAATTTCTCGAATAAGCACAAATAAATGAGCAGTTCTCATTTTAAAATTAGTGTAGATTAGTGAAATTCGTATCTAAAAAAACCTTAACGATTCAGCTTATAATAATAAAAAGCTGGTAATAGCAAAATTAAGCCAATGGGCTGAATTAGGAACCGCCTCACATTGAAAAACAAATAGTAATCTTCTTGCTTTGGATTGATCACAAAATATAAAAACGGAATCATCAACAAAAGATAAGCCACTGCATAAATTAAAACTGAAAACTTAATGATGCTTTTATCCTTAAAAATAAAATATAAAATCCCCAAAGAAATGGCTGTATTTAAAACAAATCTTAATGCAGTAAACAAAATAAGTTTGGCGACTTCTCGTCTTGGACTGTCTATATATAAATAATCATTTTTAAAAAATGTTAAATAGGGATCGTAAAACAAATCCACTTCAAAAGCTCTTATTAAAATTAAGAATAAGACTAAAATCCCGACTAATAAATAGGTTACGATCTTATTCATTTTTCTCTGTGTGTTTAGAAAACCGATTTACCCAAACCATCCAAAGCAAAAAAACAGTTCCATAAATTAACATTGGAAAAATAACCGTGTGCAAAATTTCGCGTCGCCATGGATAATGATAAAGTCCCACAGATAAGATAACAATTCTAATTAAGTTAAATGCATAAATGATAATGCTACCAGCTAAACCATAGAATAAGGTGGTTTTAAATTTCCCGGAAAAAGCAATTATAAAAGATAAAAATAAAATGATAATACTTATAGCATTGCAACCTTCAATAACACGAGCAACGTATTTACCATTCATTATAATTTTCATGGAAGGTTCCTTAGAATGTGACACAACATTAGTATCATAACCCAAACTATTTAACAATGTGCTAGTTTGATCTGCAACTAAGTTGGTTAAATAATCTGGATAAAATTTAGAGCCATCTGACCTATTTAAATACACATTATAACCAATAGTTAAAATGCCATATACAGCCAAAAATGTAACTATAAAACGAATAACAGATTTATATTTTACTAAAAGTGCTTTCAAATAATAAGAAAATTAAAATGATGTTAAATTTATAAAAACAACAATTCAAAACAGCGTAATAATAGATACTTTTACCAAAAGTTTTTTATTCAAATGATATTACAAGATTTAAAGCCTGAAATAAAAGCAATTATTATACAAGAAAACCTTAGTGTTAATGAGCGTTTATTAAAGATCTGTGAAATCTTAGATACAAATGTAAGCTATTACAATTGGGTTGGGTTTTACTTTAAAAATGGTAATAAAGATGAATTAAAACTTGGACCTTATGTTGGTGAACCAACTGACCATACTATTATTCCGTTTGGAAAAGGAATTTGCGGACAAGTTGCTATAAGTAATCAAAATTTTGTAGTACCAGATGTTGCTGCTCAAGATAATTATATTGCTTGTAGTATTACAGTAAAGGCTGAGATTGTGATTCCTATTTTTGTGAATAATGAAAATATTGGGCAAATAGATATAGATTCTAATACTCCTAATCCATTTACTGAAGCTGATGAGAGATTCCTTGAATTTGTTTGCAAAGAAGTTGCCTCTATTTTATCCTAAATTTTTCAATCTAAATTCCAAAATTCAAATACTAAATCCCAAAAACGGATTCGATTGAAATTTATTGGTACAGAAGAATAATTTGTTTTTGATTTAAGCTATTACTTAATAGTTGTATTACAATTTTCGTTAAGACAACTGAACGTTCTAATTTGGAATTTGGTTTTTTTCTTGGAATTTGTTTCTGATTTTTCTTCAAATCAGAAATCTACATTCCAGTTCTAATAGCCTCAACAGGATCTAATCGAGAAGCCGTTAATGCCGGAATTACCCCAGAAATTAAACCTATTATCGAGGAAATAAAAAACCCAAGAGCCATATTTTTAGGTGATAAAACAAATGTAAAATCTTCAGTAAGATTACTTCCTATTATGGTGCCTATCCAAACTAAAAACAGTCCTACAATTCCACCAACAACTGCTAAAATTACAGCTTCAAATAAAAACTGAAATAATATAAATTTATTTTTTGCACCTAATGATTTCTGAATACCAATAAGATTAGTACGTTCCTTTACACTCACAAACATAATATTTGCAATTCCAAAGCCACCAACCAAAAGTGAAAAACCGCTTATAATCCAACCTATTAAATTCATAGTGTTTAACATAGTATCAATAGCGTCTTGTAATCCTGAAATAACACTAATAAAAAAGGTGTCTATTTCATCAGGCTTTAAGCCACGTTTGTTTCGTATTACTTGTGTAACTTCAGCTTTTAAGCCTTCAATATCTGCATCTTTCGTTGGTTTTATAATAACTACATACTTCATAAACGGATTGTTATCTCCATATCTATTTCTCACATAATTAGTAGGAAGAAAAATAGAAACATCATTACTATCTCCAAATATTCCTGAGCCTTGTTTTTTAACCACTCCAATGACTGTAAATTTCTGACCATAAAGACGCACTTTTTTGCCAATTGGTTCAAATTCCCCAAAAAGTGATTTAGCAATTTCTGAACCGATAACTACTACAGCTTTTCCCGAATTAGATTCAGATTCATTATAAAAACGACCTTTTTCAAATTCTAAAACTTGTATATCAGTAAACTCGTGAGATACCACAACTGTATTAACACTACTCACTAATTCAGATTCATATCTAATATTTTCACGTTTCACAAATAATTGTAAAGCCACATGATCTGCATCAGACAATGAAGATTTTAAACTCTTGTATTCATTATAAGATAACTCATCAAAAGTTTCTCTTTGCCAACGTGGCACATCAGTTGGGCCAAAAGACATATTTGCCACATACATGGTATTACTATCTAAAGAACTTAGTTGAGAAGTGATTGTTTTATCAAGAGAATCAACAGCTGCCAAAACAGCTATAATAGAAAAAATACCAACTGTTACGCCTAAAAGCGATAAAAACGTTCTGAGTTTATTGTTACGAAGCGCATTTATAGCGAATGAAAAACTTTCTTTTAGTAAACGTAAATAAACCAGCATTAATAAGTTCTTTTATAAGATTTTAAAGATAGGACGTTTTCAACAATTTATTGTTACAAAAAACTTAAAGAAACTGGTTTTTCCACCAAGCTTTTCTTTTTGAATATACGTATTTTTGTGTCACCAAAAACACAACGCAACATTATGAGCAACAAAACCATGTCATCAGCACTAATTTCGGTATTTAGTAAAGATGGACTAGCACCAATTGTAAAAAAACTAAACGACCTCAACGTAACCATCTACTCTACTGGTGGAACTGAAAAATTCATCAAAGATTTAGGCATTAGTGTCGTCCCAGTTGAAGATGTAACATCATATCCATCTATCCTTGGCGGACGTGTAAAAACTTTACATCCTAAAGTTTTTGGAGGTATTTTGAATCGTCAAAACCATGAAGGTGACATTGCTGAATTAAAAGAGTTTGATATTCCGCAAATTGATGTAGTAATTGTAGATTTATATCCTTTTGAAAAAACCGTTGCTTCTGGTGCGAGCAACCAAGATATTATTGAAAAAATTGATATTGGAGGCATTTCTCTAATTAGAGCAGCAGCCAAAAATTACTCAGATGTTACTTGTGTATCTTCTGTTGATGATTATGCTGAATTTTTAGAGTTATTAGAATCTAAAAATGGGGAAACCTCAAAGGATGACAGAAAACTATTTGCTGCCAAAGCATTTAATATATCTTCACACTACGATTCTGCGATTTTCAACTACTTCAATAAAAACCATGAGATTGCGTCTTTAAAAGTTTCAGAAACTAAAGGAAAAGTGTTGCGATATGGGGAAAACCCACACCAAAAAGGTTTTTTCTTCGGAAACTTTGATGATATTTTCACTAAACTTCATGGTAAAGAATTAAGCTACAATAACCTCTTAGATGTTGATGCTGCTGTAAATTTAATGCTCGAATTTAAAAACGACGCTCCAACATTCGCCGTTTTAAAACACAATAATGCTTGCGGTTTAGCCCAACGCGATACTTTACACCAAGCTTATGTAGATGCGTTAGCTGGCGATCCAGTTTCTGCTTTTGGAGGTGTTTTAATTAGCAATTCTGAAATTGATGTTGCAACAGCTGAGGAGATTCACAAATTATTCTGTGAAGTAGTTATTGCACCATCATTTTCGGCTGATGCTTTAGAAATTTTAAAAGGAAAGAAAAATAGAATTCTTTTAATTTTGAAGGATATTAAAATGCCACAAACTAACGTAAGAAGTTGTTTGAATGGTGTTTTAGTTCAAGATAGAAATAACATAACAGATACACTTGAAGGTTTAAAATCAGTTACGAAATCTACAGCTAGTAAAAATGAATTAGACGATTTAATTTTTGCTTCAAAAATTTGTAAACACACAAAATCTAATACAATTGTATTAGCAAAAAACAAACAATTATGTGCAAGTGGAACAGGACAAACAAGCAGAGTTGATGCTTTAAATCAAGCAATTCACAAAGCGCAATCTTTTAAATTTGATTTAAAAGGAGCAGTTATGGCGAGTGATGCATTTTTCCCGTTTCCTGATTGTGTAGAGATTGCTGATAATGCTGGTATTACTGCTGTAATTCAACCAGGAGGATCTATAAAAGATGAATTGAGTATTAATTATTGTAACGAGAATAATGTGGCAATGGTCTTTACAGGAACACGACATTTTAAACATTAGGAAGAGAATCAAGACCATTTCGCTTTTAGAGACAAGAACCAAGATTGATATTGGACGATAAAGTCATTTATTCATGGTTGAAAAGAGTAGATATAAAGTAAAGATTTGAGACTTTTTCAAGCAAGTAATTCTTGAACAGATTCGTGGTAATTAGTGAAATTGGTGTCTAAAATTTTCAAGTTGAATTCTCATCTTTTTTCAAAATCAAAATAAAAACATAAAAAATCACGCAATAAGCGTCTATTATCATATAAATATCGTATAATTCATTACTTTTACAGATAGTCTTAAAAAAAAGACGTGAATAACCCAAATAATTAAGAATAGCACATGGGATTTTTTGATTTCCTAACGGAAGAAATAGCCATAGATTTAGGAACCGCAAATACACTGATAATCCACAACGACAAAGTTGTTGTTGACAATCCATCGATAGTAGCAAGAGACCGCATTAGCGGAAAAATTATAGCAGTTGGTAAAGAAGCCAACATGATGCAAGGCAAAACGCACGAAAATATTAAAACCATTCGTCCCTTAAAAGATGGAGTAATTGCAGATTTTGATGCTTCGGAGCAAATGATTAGTATGTTCATTAAAAACATACCTGCATTAAAAAAGAAATTTTTCAATCCATCATTGCGCATGGTTGTTTGTATTCCGTCTGGAATTACAGAAGTAGAAATGCGAGCAGTAAAAGAATCTTGTGAGCGTGTTAACGGAAAAGAAGTGTATTTAATACATGAACCCATGGCTGCTGCTATTGGTATTGGTATAGATATAATGCAACCCAAAGGAAATATGGTTGTTGATATTGGTGGTGGTACAACTGAAATTGCAGTTATAGCACTTGGTGGTATTGTTTGTGATAAATCTGTAAAAGTAGCAGGAGATGTTTTTACAAACGACATCATTTATTACATGAGAACGCAGCACAATTTATACATTGGTGATAGAACTGCTGAAAAAATTAAAATTCAGATTGGTGCAGCTACTGAAGATTTAGAATTGCCACCAGAAGACATGAGTGTTCAAGGTCGTGATTTGTTAACAGGAAAACCAAAGCAAGTTCAGATTTCTTATCGCGAAATTGCTAAAGCATTAGACAAATCTATTTTACGTATTGAAGATTCTGTAATGGAAACTTTATCTCAAACACCTCCAGAATTAGCAGCAGATATTTATAATACTGGTATTTATTTAGCAGGTGGAGGATCTATGTTAAGAGGTCTGGATAAACGTCTATCTCAAAAAACAGATTTACCTGTTTATATTGCAGAAGATCCTTTAAGAGCCGTAGTTAGAGGTACAGGGATTGTACTTAAAAACTTATCTAAATACAAAAGCGTATTGATTAAATAAGACGTAAATAATGCAACAAATTTTTAATTTTGTTATAAGAAACAAAACCTTTCTGTTGTTTTCATTACTTTTTAGTATTGCCTTAGCGTTAACCATTCAATCGCATTCTTATCATAGGAGTAAATTCATAAATTCAGCCAATGGTTTAACTGGTGGAGTTTATGGTACAGCAAATTCCGTAGAACAATATTTCAATTTAAAAACTAAAAACCATATTTTAGCCGAAGAAAACAAACTATTAAGAGAACAGCTTTTCAATGCTAATGAAGTTCAAGATTCCTCATATATAGATAGTACAAACACAGAAGTAAAATACAAAGTTACTATTGCAGATGTTTATAAAAACAGCTATTCTGCTCCCAACAATTATTTATTATTAAACAAAGGTAAAAACGATAGTATTAAACAAGATTTTGGTGTCATGACTTCCAATGGTATTATTGGGATTATTGTAAATACAGCTAACAATTATTCTAGAGTATTATCTATTCTGAATACTAGAAGCCGGATTAATGCCAAATTAAAATCTACCAACCACATTGGTTCTTTAACATGGAATGGAGAGTCTCCAATCTATGTTCAATTAGAAGATGTCTCTCAGTTTGCACCTGTAAAAGTAGGTGACACTATTCAAACTGGAGGTGAATCTTCAATATTCCCAAAAGGCATTGGTATTGGTGTTATTGATAGTTTTGAAGAAGATATTAGTGGAGATACTTATACTATACAAGTCAAATTATTTAACGACATGACTAATATTGGAACGGTTTATATCTTAGAAAATTTAGACCGTACAGAAATTCTTTCATTAGAAAACAGTAGTGATGAATAGTGTTGCAGGCATAAATATCGCTCGATTTATTATACTGCTTTTAGTACAGGTTATGATATGCAATCATATCAATTTCTTTGGCTATATCAATCCATATATCTATATCATTTTTATTTTTCTTTTTCCAATAAAGGAAGAACGATTAATGCTTTTATTAGTGAGTTTTTTGCTAGGCATGTTAGTAGATTTGTTCTCAGATTCTGGAGGAGTACATGCAGCTGCAGCTGTTAGTTTAGCTTATGCAAGACCAATACTTTTAAAAACTTCGTTTGGTATGTTGTATGAGCATCACAGTATAAAATTTAGTACTACAGACATTGGCAGTTTAATTACTTATATTTCATTAGGCACAGCAATTCATCATTTGATATTATTTTCGCTCGAAATTTTTAACATTTCCAACATACTTTTAATCTTAAAAAAGACGTTATTTTCTAGTATTTTCACTATAATACTTAGTGTACTTATTATAATTCTATTTAGCCGAAACCGAAAATGAGAAAACTGCTATTATTAACAACTGTTATTCTTGTTGGTCTTGTTTTTATTGCGCGTCTATTTTACCTTCAAATATATGATAGTTCTGCTTACAATATTTTTGAGGATACAGCAATTAGAAAAGAATTCAAATACCCAAAACGTGGTTATGTTTATGATAGAAACGGAAAGCTTTTAGTTGCTAACCAACCCTCTTACGATGTCATGGTAATTCCTAGAGAAGTTGGATTTTTAGATTCATTAGACGTTGCTGAGTTTTGCCGTCTTTTAAAAATCACAAGAGAAGATTACGATAAAAAACTAGCAAGAGCAACCAACTATTCGCCAAGATTACCATCTCCTTTTGTGCCACAACTATCAAAAAAAGATTACGCAGTTCTTCAAGAAAAAATGAGAAAATTTGAAGGGTTTTATATTCAAAAACGTTCACTTCGTTCTTATCAAACCACCATTGGTGCCAATGTTCTTGGAGACCTTGGCGAGGTTAATCGTAATATTATTAAAAATGATGCCTACTATACATTGGGTGACCTCATTGGTAAACAAGGAATTGAAAAAACGTATGAGCAAACCTTACGTGGAGTTAAAGGGATAAAGTTTATCCAAAAAGATAGATTCAATAAAAACATTGGGCCTTTTAAAGAAGGTACTTTAGATACGTTGCCACAATCAGGAAAAGATGTGACCATAACTATAGATTCTGGACTACAGGCTTATGGCGAGTTATTAATGAAGCATAAACGTGGTGGAATCGTTGCTATTGACCCAAGTAGTGGCGAAATATTAGCTATGGTTACAGGTCCAAGTTATAACCCAAATTTATTAGTAGGTAGAGAACGTAACAAGAATTTTTCAAGCTTATATTTAGACAAGGTCAACAAACCGACTTTTGATAGAGGTTTACAAGCGCAATATCCTCCTGGCTCTCCTTTTAAAGTTATTAATGCATTAATTGGTTTACAAGAAGGAGTCGTTGAAACCCAAGAAAGTTTTACATGTAGAATGGGTTACTATTATGGCAGAAGAAAATTAACGGGTTGCCACCATCATAGAAGTCCTGTTGCTATGAATGCTGGCATCGCACAATCTTGTAATGCCTATTTTGTGAATGTCTATCGTCGCATTGTAGATAAATATGAAGATGCTGGTAAAGGCATGAACATTTGGGCTAATCACGCTAAAAGTTTTGGCTTAGGTAATTTTTTGAATAATGATTTATCCGTTGGACAACCTGGTCGTATACCAGATGGCGATTATTATGATAAAGCTTATGGAGATAATCGTTGGGGCTCAACTTATATTGTCTCTAATGCTATTGGTCAAGGTGAAGTTGAAGCGACTCCTATTCAATTAGCAAATATGGCAGCAGCAATAGGTAATCGTGGTTATTATTACACACCACATATTATAAAGAATATTGAAGGAGAAACTATAGATAAAAAATACACCACTCCTAAACGCACAACAATTGACAAGCGTCATTTTGAGCCAGTCATTCAAGGTATGTTTGATGTTTACAATGAAGGCACAGCAAAATCTTTAAGAATCCCAGGTATTGATATCTGTGGAAAAACTGGTACTGCTGAAAATTTTGTGAAAATTGATAGTACAATGACACAACTCACAGATCATTCTATATTTGTGGCTTTTGCACCTAAAGACAACCCAAAAATTGCCATAGCTGTTTTTGTTGAAAATGGATATTGGGGAAGTCGCTTTGCAGGACGAATGGCAAGTTTAATGATTGAAAAACACATTAAAGGTCATATTACAAGAACCGATTTAGAAGAATGGATTTTAACACATAGTTTAGAAAACGAGTATAAAAAACAGTATTCTGACGAACCATTTAAAATTAATGGAGAGACAACACTTCAGGTAATAGATAATTACGCCACCAAAAATAAAATTACAAATGAATCTGAATAGGAAAATTTCAAAAATTAATGTTGAGAGAAAATCATAGAGGTTTTAAATTCGATTGGATTACCATAGTTCTATTTCTACTTTTAGTGGTATTTGGCTATCTCAATATTTTGTCAGCTTCTCACGTTGGTGAAATTACCAGTTATTTTGACACATCACAATTATATGGTAAACATTTAGTTTTTGTCGGCCTGTCTATTGTACTTATTGTGCTAATCCTTTCTGTTGAAGCTAAATTCTATGAACGCTTTGCAAGTATCATTTATTTAGTTGGTATGTTGGCATTAATAGGATTGTTCATTTTCGGAAAAGATGTTAATGGAGCACGTTCTTGGTATGGCATTGGCACTATGACCATTCAACCTAGTGAATTCGCGAAGTTTGCCACAGCACTTGCAGTTGCAAAATACATAAGCGATCTTGAAACTAATATGGAAACCATAAGAGATCAAGTCAGAGTTACCGCAATTATTTTTATTCCTGCATTATTGATTTTACTACAAAATGATGCTGGTAGTACCATTGTTTATTTGGCATTTTTCTTTGTTTTTTATCGCGAAGGTTTGCAACAAGTTTATTTAATCATTTTCTTATCTTTAATAATACTCGCTGTTTTAGGACTAAAATTTGGAGTACTTATTACTGCCATTCTTGCTACACTTGTCATTGTAAGTGTCTATTTTTTTAGGAAGAAAAAACGAGGATCCATAATACAATATATTGTGGTACTTATTGTTGCTGTTAGTTTTTCCTATGGTGTAAAATTATTTTATGAACATGGATTAAAAGCGCATCAGCAAAATAGAATTAGCCTTTGGTTGCGACTGGAAAAAGATCCTGCGAAATTAGAACGCATGAAAAAAGCCGAAGCTTACAACCTCATTCAATCAGAACAAGCCATCAGTTCTGGTGGTTTTTCGGGAAAAGGTTTTTTGCAAGGCACAAGAACCACTGGGAAATTTGTACCAGAACAACACACAGATTATATTTTTAGTACTGTTGGTGAAGAATGGGGATTTATAGGCACAAGCTTTGTCGTAATTATATTTGTACTCCTAATTATCAGGATTTTATACTTAGCTGAAGCACAAAAATCGCAATTCAGTAGAGTTTATGGTTATGGAGTAGCTTCTATTCTGTTTGTGCATTTTACTATTAATATTGGTATGGTTATGGGATTAATCCCAACCGTTGGTATACCTCTACCCTTTTTTAGTTATGGTGGTTCTGGTCTATGGGGTTTTACTATTTTACTGTTTATTTTTGTGAAGTTAGATAGTAATAAGATTAATGAGTGGTAAAATGAGACGTTAGATCGCTTTGCTTTTAGGCTTTAGGCTTTAGGCTTTAGACTACTTTATATTTACTGATAAGAATTTCTGTCTTTTTAAAAACTACCTATTACTTTCTCGAAATTTAAAGTTTGTATGAATTATAATGAACCTTTGAACCTGAGTTCGACGTAAGATTTAATTCCAGTTTGAATGAATTTTTATTCAATTTGAAGTTAGAAGGACTAACTCGTTAATTTGAGAAATTATAGCAAAAATTGGAAAAAATTCATCAAATCTTTTAGAAACCCTAATAAAAAGCGCACTTTTCGTATAAAATGATTAAAATATCCAGATATTCCTTCTAATTTTATACTTCAAATACCACCTTTTCTTAGGGTTCTGAAAAATAAAGCTTACGTCGAACTCAGGTTTTGAGCAAAACATTCATTTTTGGATTATTTGGAATAATCCTATAGGTTTTATTATTTTTTTGTATATCCGTTATTATTCATAATCCTGTAATATTAGCTATAACTAGCCTATCGAAGATTCGCTCACCAAAATACCTACGATTTAGCTTATAAACAAACTCATTTAGATATAATTGCAAATA
>Ga0209633_10001460_pt1 | contig 24217 bp, 20 predicted proteins | sample Cruoilmetagenom1_FD_187290 | JGI IMG/M metagenome (GOLD analysis project Ga0209633, IMG submission 187290) | Oil polluted marine microbial communities from Coal Oil Point, Santa Barbara, California, USA - Sample 1 (SPAdes) (version 2) | ecosystem: Environmental > Aquatic > Marine > Oil seeps ...
GTCGCCGTATGCGGCACGACATCGAAATTCTTCCATCGAATTCGATCGTCCTTTCGCGCGATAATAATATCAGGGACAAATTTGAAGTTGCGGATTTCAATCTCATGCGTTGAGGTCTCTTCGCGGGCGGCGCTTAGTCCGCTCTCTGCCGATGATCCGCATGACGCCGCGAAGAGCATTATGAACAACGCACACGCCGGGGCGACAAAATTTGATACGCAAATTTTCGCGCCCGGCGGATGCCTCACATATCCCTTAGACGGCAGGATCATTTTAGGGACTCAACCATCATTTCCGCGTGGCCTTCGTGTGCTTGGAAAACCTGCAGAGCGACGCCCAACAAGGCTTTGAACTCCTTGTTATCAGCCGCGGGGATAAACGCGTTTTCAACCGTCTCATTGACGAATTGATGATAGGCAAGCTCGTTATCCGCATAGGCGCGATCAAATGCGCCACCCGACAGCGCGGAGATTTCGTTCCGCTTGACCGCCGCATTCGCGTTGAGTTGCTGGCTTGTCGGGTTGTCCTCCGGCGCAGCGCCCAGCTTTTTCAATAGAGCAAGCGCCTTACCGTTGACCGCTTCATGGTCGCGCAACATTAGTTCAGCGAATTCGCGAACTTGCGGGTTGTCGGATTTGGCGAGCGCGAGATGCGCATACCGCATATCGATATTGCCTGCGGTATAGGCGATATGGGCGATTTGCGTATCCGTTGGGCCGTCATCATCGGCAAGAGCGGGCTGTACCGCAAGCGCGCTGACGGCGGCAAAAGCAGCGCCCAAAAAGGTAGATTTCAGTGACATTTCTATTCTCCATTTGCATTTGGCGTCAGCCTCTGAAGATCAATGATCTGCAGAGGCGGCTGAGTGCGTGTTGCAAATGAAGTACGTCTTGGGCGCTTTGGAAGTTGCGCTTAGCGTAAGAAATCAGGCAGCGGCTTTAATGAACAACCGGCAACCGTTTTCTGACCTGCACGGCGCGTGCTGCGAATGGGCGAATGCGGCATGAAAATCACCTGCCGTCAGCTTAAGATCGCCAATCCAGAAGTCGCCAGACAAAATGAGGCAGTCTTCCGTCGCATGATGATCATGCTCTGGCATCTCGGCGCCAGCGTCGAAATCCAGCAGATAAGCTTCTTTGGATGCATGCGCATCCAGATAAAGAATTTTCTTGCGCACCCCCGGCGAAATGGAGATCCAGTCGCCTTCATCTTCACGGATGGTGACTGAATTTTCGGCGCCTGACGCTGCCTGACGGTCAAGAGCGGCCTCTATGCGTTTGAAAAGTTCTGTAGGTGGATCTACTTCTTCGGAGTCTGCATAGAGCGGTGCGAACCGGTCGATCCATTCACCAGCAAGCTGCGCCAACACGGGATTGGACGCCATCTCCGCTTCTAGGCGCGCATTTTCTTCGCTGGAGAGAGCGCCAAGAGCGTAATTGGCGGCAGTTTCTTCGATGTCTGACGTACTATCGGCCATTACTGATCCAAACATTCCTTAAGCGCGAACAAGCCACGCCGGATTCGGCTTTTTACAGTGCCAAGAGCTATATTATAGCGCGCAGAAAGTTCTTCGTGAGTATAGCCTTGGAAGTGCGCATCCAAAATAGATTTCCTCTGATCAACAGAAAGGCGGTCTATGCAGCGCCATAACGCGATGGTTGTTTCCGGCGCTTGCCGTTCTTGCGTCAGGCAGCCCGACTCCATATTTTCGGCGTCAACCCCGTCATCGGTAACGGAAGAAAAGGTGCGCGCGCGCCTGAGAGCATCCAACGCGCGAAATCGAACTATTCCTACCATCCAGCCCTCAAGTTTTCCTTTTTCCGGATCGAATCTTTCAGCGTTTCGCCAAATCTGGATATAGGCCTCCTGAAGGACATCAGACGCTAAATCCGCATCTTTTAATATACGCATCGCAACGCCAAAAAGTTTCCGGTTTGATTGCAAATAAAGCTCCCGGAACGCATTGCGGTCCTGGGAGGCGACTTTGTGCATAATTCCCATCGCCTGAGCACTACCAATCGTCGCCATCGATTTCATTAAGCTCGTTCCCTCTCGAAGCAACAGCTACCCATTCTGAAACTTAGAATTTCGCAGTTTTACAGCGCGGCGAGAGACAGTAAGACCCTGATACTGACATTAATATTCTTGCGCTGAAGCAATAATTCCACGTCATTCCAGTCTTCATAGTTCGTCGGAAGACATATTGTAGGGTAGGGCCAGAGTGGTCAAACCGAGCCAGACGATTGTCGCCATAAAACGCCGTGTAGGTAGCCAAACTATGTGATTTTTTTTGATTTCCCGCAGAGCGAAATCGGTCGCGGGGGAAAAGCGCCACGAGTCAAAACAGATTGCCCATAGGATATAGCGAACATGGGCCAATTTAGCTTGCGAACCTGACCAGATAGAGTTTTCGGTAGGGATAGCCGTGCCCAGCATCCGGCAAACCTTAAGCAGGATTGGCGTTGAAGAAACGGCATTTATGAAAGCCTCTGACGCGACTTTCAAAAACGCTATTCGTTTTGACAACTGGCTGACGAAAGACAACGCAGGCTACTACCATCCGTTCGACCGGCGAGCGAGCGACTTATGCGACGGCGTGGCAGCAAGCTGGAGCGAAAGCCGCCGCAACATTCCCTGGGCGAATATGGTGTCGGCGCTCGCGACTCTGAGTGAGGAAGGATATGCGCCGAAAGCCGTGGATTGGCCGGGCTACGGATCCACATTTCCTTACGCCTACCACATGGATGCCGAAAAATTTGCAGACTATTTGGCGGCCCACTCTACGGCGCGGGGCGTTGATCACATCCGCGACGACGTTGTTGATGTTGATTTAGATGAGACGGGTTACGTTCAGGCGGTGCGGTTGAAATCCGGTGCGTCCATCGCCGCTGATCTTTATGTCGATTGCACCGGCTTTGCTGGTGTCTTGATTGAAAAGGCGCTTGGCGTTGAGTGGGTCGATTATTCAAAATGGCTTTTATGCGACCGTGCGGTCGCTATGCGTGTACCGTATGACGTCCACTATCCAGGATGCATAAAGCCGTTCACAACGTCTAAAGCATTGTCATCTGGTTGGGTATGGGACATTGGCCTTAGCGATCGCCGCGGACGCGGCTATGTATATTCAAGTAAATTCATAGATGATGACACAGCGGAAGCCGAGCTTCGCGCTGAAGAAGGGGTGTGTTGTGAAAAGCTCGACGCGTGGCGGATTGCCTTTCGCGTTGGTCGCCGCAAAGAGTTCTGGTCGAAAAACGTGATCGCGATCGGGCTAGCGTCGGGCTTCATAGAGCCCTTGGAATCGACCGCGCTTTACACCGTCGAATTTGCCGCCTCAGCGCTCTGCGATTACTTTCCGCAAAGCGGCGGGGCTTATGAGCATTTACAAAAAAAGTATAACGCCGCCAATGAAGCGCTGTTCAGTGAAATTCTCGATTTCATCAATCTTCATTACTCTCTGTCACGAAGGGATGACACTGAATTCTGGCGCGCGGCGACAAGCAGCTACCGGATGACAAACAATATAATGGAACAATTAGAGTTATGGCGGCAAAAACCGTCCACCCATTTAAATTTTAACAAGCCATTACAGCTATTTTCCCTACAAAGTTATGAGTATATTCTGTACGGAATGAATTTTGACGGGCACGGTTCTAATGGGGCGCACCGTTCTTCTTTGGTAGTTCCAGATCAAATCTCGAAAATCATCAGCGCATCGCGCAAGAAATTTCCAAAGCATGAGGATTGGCTCGCTCGGAAAGTGAATTTCGAAGCTGCGCCTGACAAAAATTCGGATCCGTCAACTTCACTTCGGCCAGACGAACGTGACCAACAATGTAATCTAGAGCAACCATCCGAAACGGAATGATCGGGCTTGCTCTAGGGTGGGGATAAGCCGCCGACCAGGATTGCAATGATTGCGATAGGCGCAATAAATCTCACGAAAAACCTCCAGGCGTGAAAGAAGGCGCCAGTGCGGCGAAATTCGCTCGCAATCATTGTTTTGGGGAGAGCCCAGCCGACAAACAGCACAATGATGAGGCCGTTTATGGGGAGCAGAACGCTGGCGATTGTGAAATCGACGACATCGAAAATGCCTTTTTCTTTAAAACGCTCTATGAATGACAGTGGGTGAATGTCACCCAGGATATTGAATGACAGAGCGACGATAGCGCCAACAAACCAGGCCGAAGGGCCAACAAGGAGAGCGGCTTTTGCGCGCGAGATATTTTTTCTTGAGAGCCACGCAACAACCGGTTCCATCGTACCGATCCCGGTCGTGAGTGCTGCAAAGAACAGCAATACAAAGAACGCCGTACCGACAAAATATCCTCCGGGCATCTGCGCGAACGCAGTTGGCAAAGTGATAAATATCAATCCTGGTCCTTCATTGGCGGCGAGGTCATTTGCAAATACCAGCGGAAAAATCGCAAGCCCTGCCAATATCGCAACAAGCGTATCGGCAAATGCGACGACACCTGCGGCTTTTGGCAGCGAAGTATCGTCGTCCAGGTAGGAGCCAAATGTCATCAAGGCGCCAATGCCAATCGCGAGAGAGAAAAAAGCCTGACCAACTGCAAGTAAAACGAGCTCGCCGCTGAATTTAGAAAAATCTGGTTGGAAGAGAAAAGCAGCCGCTCGCGCGAAATCTGCGGTCGCCGCTGCGTAGATAACCAGCCCGATCAGCATAATGAACAATGCAGGCATTAAAATTTTAGCGGCGCGCTCTATTCCGTTGTGAAGACCACGTCCTACAATCAATGTTACCATAGCCATAAACAAGGCGTGCCAAAAGAGGAGGCGCGCCGGAGACGCCATGAGGCCGTCAAATCGCGCGGCCATTTGCTCGCCGCCGCCATCAAAGCCGCCGGAGCCGGCGAACGTAACAAGGTAATCGATGATCCATCCTGATACGACGCTGTAATAACCAATGCCAATAAATGGAATCACGACGCTTAAAGCGCCGATGACCATCCAGGCGCTGCCGGTGCGGGCTTCCTTGATGAGACGAGCGACGGTTTGTGTCGGGCTGCCCCGGCCGCGCCGGCCGGCGACAAGCTCGGCGATCATGATCGGTAGGCCGACCGCGACGACGGTCAGAAAATATATGAAGACGAAAAGGCCGCCGCCATTTTCACCGGCAATGAATGTAAAACGCCAGATATTGCCCAGCCCCACCGCCGTCCCCGTTGCAGTGAGAATGAATGCAAGTGACGATGACCAGCGAGTTGTGTTATCGGCAATAGGTGATTCGGGCGTAACCATTTCATTCCCTTGGCGATTATGCTGTTGTTCTTTAGCCATCATATTGTGCGGTTAAAAGCCGATGATCAAGACGATTATCGCGTTACTCGCAAGCGACTACCAATCGGATGAGCTTTTATGCCAAAGACAAAAAAGACTGCTACCCGACATTCGAAAAAAGAACCGCCAACCCTGACGGATGATTGGTTGGCGGAGTTTACGCCTTATGCTTTTTACAGGATTACGAATAAGCTCAACTTGATGTTGCGGGACAACTTACGGCGGCTAAAGGTGTCGCAAGGGCGGTGGCGAGTGATGTCCGTTCTATATCCGGCAAAGAATTTGAGCATTGGTGAGATCGCGGAATTAACGGTGATGGAGCAAGCGACAATCAGTCGTGTAATCACCCAGATGGAACGCGACCGTCTCGTCAAAAGGAATATTCCTGATCATGATACGCGCATCGCTTACATAAAACTCAGCCGGATTGGGCGGTCGAGCTTCGAAGCGCTCCATGAAAGCGCTGCTCAACATGAAGCGATTGCGTTAAACGGATTCAAGCCCAGTGAAATTAAGCAGCTCAAATCTTATTTGCGGCGCATTTCACGGAATATTGAAACCAAATCCAAATAGCCAACGCCTTGTGCATGGCGGGCCGCACAATGCGTCGGCAATGGATATGGCATCCGTCTCCTAGAATGATTTGCGCAGTGTGACGCCATAAGTTCGCGGCGGCACGGCTATACCAGATAGCGGATCCTGAGCTCCATTAATGAAGATATCGGAAAAGGCGACATCATTAGCAATATTTTTTGCATAAAGCCTAATATCAATATCATCACTATAAAGATTAAGAGATAGATTAACCAGATTATAAGATGGAACGCTGGTAAAATTAATGTTTGACGATCCATCAAGTAAGAGCGGGTTGAAGTCGGTATCGGCGCCGCCGCGGTGCGTAAAGTCTACGCGCAAACGCCCATCCCACTCTTCGTTGACGGAGAACATGTAGTTTGCGGCGATATAAGCGGAGAAATCGGGAATATCGGATATTGGATCACCATTGCGTCCGCTTGCGCCGGGACCTGCGACCTGGTCCTGGGTTAGCTCAGCATCGGTAATTGTCGCGGAAAATGTAATTTCCAGGTTTTCGACCGGCGTTACATTTCCGAGAACTTCAAATCCCCATATCCGTGCTTCGCCAGCATTGGTGAAAAATGAAAAGCCGGAGTTGAAATCCTGGTTTTGAATGTTCGACCAGTTAATCCGGTAGCCGGCGAGATCAAGATTTATACGGCCGTCGGCGAAGCTGGCTTTGGTCCCGATTTCGTATGAGGTAAGATCGTCGGAGTTAAATTCCGGTGGAATGACGACGCCGGAAAAACCCGGGCTGTTGACGCCGCCTTGACGAAAGCCGGTCGCAGTTTCGAAGTAAAATGTAAAGTCATCATTTGGCCTGAATGATGCGTTGGCGCGATAGGTGACGCCGTCTTCATTACCTTGCAAAATGAGCGGGTCTAACGCGGCGCCGGACACGAAGTCGTGAATGACCTGCGCATTGCTGTTGATTTCAGCATCGAAGTAACGAAGCCCGCCGGTCAATGAGAGTTGATCGGTAACGTCCAACGTGACCTCGCCAAAGATTGCTTCTTGATCGCGTTCATCCATAAGCGTGCGGCCGAAGAAGGTTGCGCCGCCGCCGAAGAAATCATTTGCAGGGCCAGCCATAAAGGGCGCGACTTCGAGCCCATCAGGTCCGGTTGCAACAACCAGAGATGAAAATTCCGCATCCTCGCGTGATATGAAGCCGCCAAGAACGAAATTAATCGGCCCATCGAGGCTGGAGGCGAAACGCAATTCAGAGGTCCATAATTCGCGCATTTGCGGCTGCAGGGTGATGCCGGGATTGGGTACGCCGAAAAAGAAGAGAATTGGCGAAGAATCGAAAGCAAAGTCTATTTTCCGGTCATAAAAATTCGTCGTGCCGGTTAGTGTGCCCAAATCGCTCGTCCACTCGGCGACGCCGCTTAAGATATAAAGCTCTTCATCCCATGGGTTACGTGTGAATTCGGTGTTGACGAAATCTCCGCCCGGAAGGGGCTCAAGGCCTGGCGTAGCCGGGACGCCGGCGCCTAACGCGCCCTCTGGCGTAAAGCGGCTGGATCCGCCCGATTCAACCGACTGGTAGGTCGCTGTCGCCAGCAGAGTTAAATTCTCATTTGGCTCGGCCTGTAAATGAATGCGCCCGCCATAGGTCTCTTCATCATTGATGTCGATCAAGCCAAGGCGTGAGTTGTCGACGAAACCGCCTTCATCCTGATACCAACCAACGGCGCGGATGCCGACCATATCTTCAACCAATGGAAGATTGACCATGCCGGCAAAATTATAACTGGCGTCGCCGCCACTAACATTCGCTCCGCCAGCTTCCAGCCATCCCGACACTTCATCCAGCTCGGGTTTGTTGGTGATAAACCGAATTGTGCCAGTCATTGAATTGGCGCCGTAAAGCGTTCCTTGTGGGCCCTTCAAGACCTCGACTTGCTGCATGTCATATAATTTGATGTCAGCGTTGCGCCCGCCCCCATCTTGCTCAAATCGGCCGGTAATTACAGCTTCGTCGTAATAGACGCCGACTGTTGCATCGCCTGAGGAGTTTACGCCGCGTAAAATATACTCTTTGTCGCCTGGGCCGATATCTTCAAAGTTAAGTCCGGCGACCGTATGCGCGAAATCGGCGAAATCGAAAGCGCCCAATTCACGCAGCTGATTTTCACCAAGCACCTGGATGGTCTGTGGGACGTCGCTCACATCAGTAGCGCCGCGTTTGGTGGCTGTCACCGTAATTTCGTCACGGCTCTGCTGTGCAGCAGCGCCGCCGCCGATCAATGTGAGCGCCGTAGAAACAGCGAGTAATGAGTAAAGTTTTTTGCTGGACATATTTCCCTTATCCTCCCAAGCGGTATTTTTGACCGATTATTCTAAATTATGCGAACTTTATGGCGTCAAGTTCGGTTTCGCGATGTATGATTTTACATATTTATCATCCACGCAAAAGCCTGTGCGATGGCGCATCGATGAAATCCAGGCTATTTTCGCGCCACAAAACTATTTTAAGCCTGAAGTGTCGATTTTTTGCAACGCTTTTCTCAAAGCTTGTCTGCCGGAATTACATGTAATATCATGTTTTGGCGTACTGCATGATTGAGTTTGCCGAAGTTAAATTTGGAATCGTACATGACGACGTTGCCGAAAATTGCAGGGAAAAAACCTTGCTATAAGGAGCTTGAAAAAGGTCGTAGATACTTATGGTGTTCTTGCGGGCTTTCAAAGAGCCAGCCATTATGTGACGGTTCGCATAAGGGCACCGAATTTCTTCCTATACCATACAGCACAGATATAGATGGCGAAGAGGTGTTATTTTGTACGTGCAAGCAAACGCGCGACGGACCTCATTGTGATGGCTCGCATAACAATCTTGCCGGCTCGTATGAAAAAGATGATCCAGCGAGTAAAGAAAATACCGGTGTCCCGTTTATATCGGCAAGTGATGATGCGCACGCAATGTTGGATGGCGGATGTTATGTTTTTTCAACTGATGCTGGCAAAAAAACGGATTTAAATGGCGGCAAGTTCGTTTGTGTAATTTCAGAAGAACAAGGCTCCCGCCATCAGTCGCTGTTTTTTCTTGAGATGGGCGCAGGCCCTTGCTCGGTAATTTCTTTTGGCGATCGGCACTGCATTTTGTTTGTTAAAGCCGGGGAGGGAGAAATCGTGATCTCCGGCAGAGCTTTCCGGCTTGAACCCCGTTGCGGCGTTTATGTTCGTCCGGGTGAAGTTTTCCAATGTACATCCGAAGAAACGTTGGAGATTTTTATGTCGGTCTGCCCGGCTGCATCGAAGCCGGATTGCGTCGAAAAAATGACCAATAATTTCGACGTAGATTGCCCAGAACGGGTTGTCGGGATCGACACGGAGCAACGCCAAAGTATGGCAGACCGGTATTTTCAGATGCTTGTGGACAAATCGATCGGCTCCACCGTCGCTACACAGTTTATCGGGCATATTCCCCTGTCGAAAGCCGAACCTCATCGGCATCTTTATGAGGAAGCGCTTATTATTTTATCGGGGGAGGGCGTGATGAGGACGGACAACAAGAAAGCACCCGTGAAAACGGGCGATGTCATATTTTTACCGCGCAAGGTTCGCCATTCGCTTCAGTGTACGCTTGAAGCCGGAATGGATGTTGTCGGCGTGATCTATCCTGGGGACAATCCGAGCATCAACTACTGATAGTTGAGGCGTGGTTTATCGCTAGCCTAGAGCTGCATACTTCTATGACGATTGTTAGGCTCAACATTTAGATTTTTAGAACTGTGGGAGCGTAATTTGTGAAATGGCCAGCGGACAGAATAACCAATAGCTCGCCGAAGAGTTTTGGCATGTATGAAAAAGCCGCAGTTATGGCTGCCGCCGGCGCGGACGTTATCCATCTGGAGGTCGGCAGGCCAAGTTTTGATACGCCCGCCTTCATCAAAGAGGCGACGAAAAAAGCGCTGGATGACGGCATGGTCCATTATGGCGACTTTGCCGGCGAGGCCGCCCTGCGTAATGCAATTGTCGATAAGATCCGAAAAAAAAATAATCTTCTGATTTCCAGTGATGACGTACTGGTGACGAACGGGCTTACGCATGCGTCATTTGCGGCAATTATGGCGGCGATTGACCCCGGTGATGAGGTGATTTTGCTGGAACCTTACTATCCGCAGCATATCAACAAAATTGAATTGGCCGGCGGCGTCATAAAAACGGTTCCGCTTGATTGTGCTAATGGTTTTCGAATTGATGCTGCAGCGATTGAAAAAGCAATTACGACAAAAACGAAAATGATTTGCATCGTTAATCCGGTGAACCCAACTGGCCGGGTGTATACGCGCGACGAGCTCCAATCTCTGGCTGATATTGCGATACGGCATGACATACTGGTTTTGTCTGATGAAGTTTATGAAGAAATTCTCTATGATGACAATTGCCATATCAGCATCGCCAGCCTACCCGGTATGTTTGAGCGTACTTTTAGTCTATTTGCATTCACCAAGGCGTTCGCGATGGACGGCTGGCGACTCGGTTTTGTGGTGGCAAAGTCGGATTTTATGCCGGCGTTGAAAAAAATTACAGTGAATGATGTCGCGCATGTCAATGTCTTTATACAGATGGGCGGTGTCGCGGCATTGACCCAAGGCGAAGACGCATTGCGCGAGATGGTGGCGGAAGATAAGCGCCGGCGGGATCTCGTTTATCATCGGTTGAACCAGATGTCGGGGATCACCTGCCCATTGCCGGAAGGCACGATCTATGCGTTTCCCAATATTTCAGCGACCGGCATGACAGCACAACAAGCGGCCGATGGATTGCTCGAAGAAGCCCATGTGGCAGTCGAAGCGGGAACATTTTACGGCGCTAATGGTGAAAATCATTTGCGCGTGTGTTTCGGGGCGGAACCTTTTGAGCGAATTGAAGTAGCGCTGGATCGCATGGCGCAGTTCTTCGCTAAGTAGATGCGCGACAATTACAGCTGCCTACGGCGCGCTCTCGGGGATACCTAATCGAATACCTTCGTTCTTTGTGCGTGCTCTGGTTTGTGTGAAAACTGTTGCAGGCTTCGCTCAGGCCCCAGGCACAGCGTCATGCTCTGGCGGCGGAATTTAACCAATAGGCTGGGGTCGGTTTGTGCGCGAATGTGAAGTCAGTTTGGCCTGACTTGCCGCCGGCTCTCTCAGCGACGTTGTCGGAGTCAACAAAGTCAAAAAATCAATTGAAAAATCATATAATATGTGAAATAAATGATGTGACAAAGGCAGAGCAGAAGAGCGAATTTTTATGGCTGAACGGTCATTCAAGCGGGAAGTTGAGGAGCTGCGCATCGGCGCAGGCGAAGAGTTTCGCGGTGAGGGTATATTGGCCGTCACTAAGGCGCTGCTGCAGGCCGGCGTTTCCTATGTCGGGGGGTATCAGGGCGCGCCGATCTCCCATCTGATGGATGTTCTCGCCGACGCACAGGACATTCTTGGTGAACTCAAAATTCATTTTGAGGCGAGCGCCAGCGAGGCGAGCGCCGCGGCGATGCTGGCGGCGTCGGTGAACTATCCTTTGCGCGGCGCCGTCACTTGGAAATCAACTGTCGGCACCAATGTCGCTTCGGACGCGCTTGCCAATGTGGCGTCGAGCGGCGTTCTTGGAGGCGCCTTGGTGATCGTTGGCGAAGACTACGGGGAAGGTTCATCGATCATGCAGGAACGCAGCCATGCATTCGCGATGAAATCGCAAATGTGGCTCCTTGATCCGCGGCCTAATCTGACCTCGATCGTCAATGCAGTGGAACGTGGTTTTGAGCTTTCGGAAGCGTCGAACACGCCGGTGATGCTCGAGCTGCGCATCCGTGCCTGTCATGTTTATGGAACGTTCATCGCCAAGGGCAATATTACGCCCGCTTTTACCTTGAGCGATGCAATGGAGCATCCGGTTCGCGATTCCAGCCGTGTCGTGTTGCCGCCGTCGAATTTCGCCCATGAAGCCGAGAAAATCGACGAGCGTTGGCCGGCCGCAATCAAGTATCTCAAAAAACATCAGCTCAATGAATTTCTCGGCGGCCACAAAGGCGATGTCGGGTTTATCGTGCAGGGCGGGCTTTACAATACGTTGATCCGCGCGCTCGAACTATTAGGGCGCGCTAGCGCCTTTGGCGAAACGGACCTGCCGATCTATTGCCTCAATGTCACCTACCCGCTGATCGATGATGAAGTAAAAGGTTTTTGTCTCGACAAAAAAGCCGTGTTGATGGTGGAAGAAGGTCAGCCGGAATATATTGAGCAAGCGATCAATATGATCCTTCGCAATGCAGACATTCAGACAAAAGTCGTTGGCAAAGCCGTCTTGCCCCGCGCCGGCGAATATTCCGCTGAGATCCTTCGGGAAGGGCTGGCGGCATTTTTAGGAATGAACGCCCCACGCATCGCAAAGACAAAATCGGACCTTCCCGTCGCGCCATTCAGTGATGAAAAGCAAGCGCTTGCCCGCGCGGTGCCGCCGCGCCCTGCGGGCTTTTGCACCGGTTGCCCTGAGCGGCCGGTTTTTTCTGCGATGAAGATGGTGCAAAAAGAAATCGGCGCGTTTCACGTCAGTTGCGACATTGGCTGCCATCTATTTTCTATCCTGCCGCCTTTCGACATTGGTAATACGACCATGGGCTACGGACTTGGTTGGGCCGGCGCGTCGGCGTTTAATGCCGATGCGCAAAAGCGCACTATCAGTATTATGGGGGATGGAGGCTTCTGGCATAATGGTCTGACCAGCGGTGTCGGCAATGCGGTCTTCAACAAAAACGACAATGTGCTCGTTATCATCGACAATGGTTATGCGGCGGCGACCGGGGGGCAGGATATTTTGTCGTCACGCGCCATAAACAAAACGAAGAACACTAATAACCCAATCGCCAAAGCGGTGCGCGGCGTCGGCGTCGATTGGATCAAAGAGGTGCATACATATAATATCAGCGCTATGAAAAAAGCGCTGAAAGACGCGCTTATAACAACGTCTAAAGGCCCGAAGGTCATCATTGCTCAGGCTGAGTGCATGCTCAACCGCCAGCGACGGGAAAAACCCTTGCGTGAGGCGGCGATCAGCGATGGCAAGCGTGTTGTACGTTCGCGTTTCGGGGTGGATCCCGATACCTGCACGGGCGATCACGCCTGTATGCGCCTGTCGGGCTGTCCGTCTCTAACGATCCGGGACAATCCCGATCCCTTGCGCGATGATCCGGTCGCCTATGTAGATAATGACTGTGTCGGGTGCGGCGTGTGCGGAGAAAATGCGCATGCGGCGATCCTGTGCCCGTCCTTCTATCGCGCGGACCTTATCTACCATCCAACCGACGGCGATAGATGGCTCAGCTGGATGCGTGGCGCGGCTATCGGTTTTCTGCAAATGCTCGCGGATAGTCGACGCGCAAAATTTTCGCTCGGAGATTGATTGATGACAGAGGCGAAGGCGATCAAAATTTCGATCAACGCGCTGGGCGGTCAGGGAGGCGGCGTGTTGGCCAATTGGATCGTCAAGCTTGGGGAGCGGGCGGGTTATATTGCCCAGACAACGTCAGTGCCAGGCGTCGCCCAACGCACCGGCGCGACGGTTTACTACATTGAACTTTTTTCCGAGGCTGCAGCGGCGGCCAAAGGCATGGAGCCGGTGCTGGCCCTAATGCCGACGCCGGGCGATGTCGATGTTGTTATTGCTTCTGAGCTGATGGAGGCCGGGCGCGCAATCCTTCGCGGTTTTGTTACGGAAAAGACCACGCTCATTGCATCGTCGCATCGCGTCTATGCGATTGGAGAGAAGATTTCCCTGGGCGATGGCCGCAACAAAGATCAGGAAATTATCAATGCTGCGGGCAGCGCGGCGGGGCGTCTGATACTCGCCGATATGGAAGCGGCAGCCAATGCATCGAGCACGGTCATCAGCGCAGTATTGTTCGGCGCGCTCGCAGGTTCGGGGGCGCTGCCGATTTCACGCGACATGTTTGAGTCGACAATCCGCGATTCCAAGCGCGCGGTTACAAAAAATCTCGCCGGTTTTGAACTTGGTTTCGCCGCGGCGACGGCGGTAATTACCAACGTTGCAATTGCGGCTGAGCGCGCTGAAAAGCCGGAAGTTGAAAATGCGACGCTCCCGCTTGTTGAGTGCCACCTTCGCGAGCGTATGTCGGCATTTCCGGCGACTGCACAGCCCGTCATTAAGCAAGGGCTCAAAAAGACCGTCGATTTTCAAGATCTCAAATATGGCGCTCTTTATCTTGACCGCCTTGAAGAGATTTACGCGCTAGACCAGCAAACCGGCGGTGATCGGCGTAAGTGGGCGTTGCTCAAGGGGACGGCGAAACATCTCGCTCTGTGGATGAGCTATGACGACGTCGTTCGTGTCGCGGATTTAAAAACCCGTGCAAGCCGGTTTCGCCGGTTTCGCGATGATGTGCGCGTTGCAGAAAATCAGATTGTTCATGTATCGGAATTCATGCATCCTCGCCCTGAAGAAATTTGTGACCTTCTGCCGCCAACACTTGCAAAGAAAATATTGAAAACAGAAAGCCTGCGCGGGCCACTGCAACGCTTTCTTGGCGAAGGACGGCGTGTGTCGACGACCAAGTTGCGCGGGTTTCTATCTCTCTATTTGATGGCGCGGATGCGGTTTCTGCGCCGCGGGAGCTATCGCTACAAGGTTGAAGACGAGCGCATCAATACTTGGCTTGCGTTGATAAAAATCAGCGCGGTAACGGATTACGCTCTCGCCTGCGAAATAGCGGCGCTGCAGCGACTTATCAAAGGCTATGGCGACACCCATGAACGCGGCCTTGGCAATTACGCCAGGATCGTTGATGCGCTTGGCGATGTTCGTCGCCAGCCGGAACCCGCCGCCGCGCTGAATGCTTTGCGAGAAGCGGCCGTAAAGGATGAAGAAGGAGCAGCGCTTAACGTCGCTCTGGCGGCTATCACGCCTTCCGAGGGGCGGACTGCATGACAGCGCGCAAGAAACGAAAAATCGGCCCCGCTGACCCGGCGTTCGTACTTGACGATTATGTTCTCTATAATTTGGTGCGCACCGCTGCTACGTATAATGAAGAAATGTCTAAAGCGCTTAAGGATTACGGCCTTGATACGATGAAATGGCGAATTCTGATGCTATTGCATGATAAAAGCCCAAGCACTGTAAGCGAGTTAGCGCGGCGTTGCGTGGCGAAGATGCCAACCCTCACCCGAATGTTGGTCCGGATGGAGAAAGAGGGGCTTGTTGTAAGGCGCGTGCTCAAAGATGATCGCCGTATTGTTCACGTAACGATGACGCCAAAGGCGTCAAAGGCATTGCGCATGGTGCAATCCATCGGTCAAAATGTTTTCGAGCGCGTGTTTGACGGCATGGATGATATGCAAATCTCACAAATGACTCAATCGCTAAAAGCCATGCGCGCAAACCTTGTGCGTTCGCCATATGAATCCGGTGCGGCTTCGCGCGACCGCACAAGGAAAAGAGCTGCATCATAGGAGGGGCAAGTTATCAATGTGGAGGCCGCCCGAAAAAATTCGATATCATACCCATGCAGCCCACTGGCCAAGCGCGGAGGAAGCGGCTGAATCGAAACTGTTCTCACCGCTCAAAGAGGGGCGCGTGTCTCTGGCGCAACGAACCTGGGTTCCTGCAATGGTGCCGTGGCGGGCGAGCGAAGACGGATTCGTCACAGAGGACATCCTCGATTGGTATGAACGTTTCGCTTTGGGGCGACCAGGGGCGCTCGTCGTGGAGGCGACAGGCGTGCGCGATGTGCCCTCGGGGCCGCTCTTACGAATAGGTCATGACCGATTTGTACCTGGCCTAAAAAAGCTTGTGGAGACCGTGCGCAAAGCGAGCGGCGGCGAGACAAGACTGTTCATTCAGCTGATTGATTTTTTATCAATAAAGCGCCGCCCGGTGCGAGAGAAATTCATCGGCAAATTCTTGCGCATCACCGATGAGTATCGCCAGGCGATCGGCCTTGATGGCGCCAACGAGGACGTGGTGCGCAATGCGATGCTGACGCTGAGCGATGATGAGTTGCATGATATTTTGAGTGAGCGCGACTTTGAAAGCCTCACGCGCGGCTTTCGCGAGCGTGTAACCGATGTCGAATTCGATCACATCCGCAATTTGCCAAAGACGCTGCCGAGTATTTTTTCTGGCGCCGCTCAGCGCGCCGAAGCAGCTGGTTTTGACGGCGTTGAGCTTCATTATGCTCATGCCTATACGATGGCGTCTTTCCTGTCGCGTTTGAACGAACGCGATGATGGGTATGGCGGCGACCTGCAAGGGCGTTTGCGTCTGCCTATGGAAACGTTTGAAGCGGTTCGTGCCGTGGCCCGCGCCGATTTCATCGTAGGTTGCCGCATGTTAAGCGAGGACTGCATCGCAGGCGGGGCGACGATCAACGACGCAGCCTATTTCGCTAGTGAATTTGCACGCGCGGGCATGGATTTCATTTCTTTGTCGCGTGGTGGAAAATTTGAGGATGCCGCCGAACCCAAAATAGGCGAGGCGATTTATCCTTATACGGGCCGAAGCGGTTATGAATGCATGCCGCAGATTATTTCAGATAGCCAAGGACCCTTTGGGCGTAATGTGGAGCCGGGCGCGAAAATATTAAATGCTGTTCGCCAAGCGGGTTATACAACGCCAATTGTAGTCGCGGGTGGGATACATGCTTTTCAGCAGGCCGAAGCCGTGTTGGCCTCGGGCAAGGCGGATATCATCGGTTTTGCGCGCCAGGCGCTGGCCGATCCGGACTGGTTTGTTAAAGTCAGATCAGGCCAGGGCGATGCTGTGAATTCATGTAAGTATACAAATTATTGTGAAGGGCTCGACCATAAACACAAAATGGTCACATGCCAGCTTTGGGATCGTCTCGATCTCAATGCGCCAAACACGAAATTAACGCCGGACGGCAAACGGCGTACAACGGCGCCGCAATGGCTCCGCTGAACGCATTAATCTCATAGCTGTAGCGCCCTTATTTATGCAACGTTTTGCGCGTCCGGCGACGCAATAATTTTTCCGCTAATTTCGGCCCCGTGTCTGGCTTTGACCATGGACACACAGCAAGACAAATCCCGCAAGCAAGCGTTTCGCCGAAATAGGGAATGCACTTGTCAAAATCTACATAATATTTCTCAACGCCCCGTACTATTTGTTTGTCATTTGAAATGGCGGCGGGCGGGCAGGCATTGGCGCATACCTGGCAATTGAGGCAAAATTCCTCCGAGCCGAAATCTTCCGGCGCATCGGCGATTAACGGCATGTCCGTTGTTACAGCGGCTAATCGGATTGCCGATCCATAAGTTTTGTTGATAAGCGAGCCATGTTTGCCAAGTGCGCCAATACCAGCAGCAATGGCGGCCGGCATCATTGATAGGGCTGAGGCGTAAGGGCCCGGCCAGGCTTTTGCGTAATAACCCTGGGAGAGAATGTGGTTTGTAAGTTCGCGGCACGCCCGCGAGGCGCGATTATATTCCTTTGCGACGACGACACCGGCCGTTGGGTTTTCAAATGACGCCGGCGCCTGGGATAGCTCGTCATAATTCATCGCGACGCCGAGAATAATCACCCATGGATCACTAAGCTCATACCCCTCATACACATACAAAGGATCCATTGGCGTTATGCCGACGAGGTCGGCCTCGTTTTTTAGCGCGAAGCCTTTTACTGAGTTTGTGAACTCTCCGGCGGTTTTATCAGCCTTGTCTTGCGCTTGTGCGACCCGCTTCGGCCCGCGCCCGTCGGGCGGTGTCGGCGAGAAATATTTGCGCATTTCTTCAGATTGGCGGTGGTAGCGAACCACCTCCAACTGAAGCTCGCCATGGGTTTGTTTTTCTGGCGGGTGCCAGAAGAAAGGAGACGGGCGGCGTATTTTCGTTTCGCCGAGCCCGTTAACTTCATTGCCGGAGATGTCGGGAAAGTTATCGGTAAAGTTTTTTAAGGGACGCAAAGGATTGTCGTCAGGCATTTTCAATGTCCCTCAAAGGCAAGCCGCAATTTTCTGGATCGCCCAAGAGTAAACGGCGGCGCATGATTTGATTACCACACGCCGCAGAATGTTTTAATAGTTCAAACGCACATTCAAACCATACCAGCGCGGTGGTTGATAGGAGACTTCGTTACATCCGCACAGTGTTGCAAGGTCGAAGCCCTGAATGCCAATGCGTTCATCGGTGATGTTGTTCACGCTAAAGGCGAGCTCCCAGCGATCGTCAGGGCTGACCCAGCTGAGGCGTGAATTAAGCAAATAATATTCGTCGAACGCATCTGCTGCGAAGTTGCGCAGATTATAGAAATACTCATCCGAATAGGAAAAGCTTCCGAGGATCGACGCCTTGCCACCCATGAACGGCCATTCATAGCGAATGATCGCATTGGCTTGCAGCTCCGGCGCATAGACCGGATCGACATCGCGCGCTACCGGGCCCGCGACGCGCAGCGGCACGTCCTTGACGGTCGCATCCATGACGGCAAGACCGAGAATGATGTCCAGGCCGTCCATAGGATTGGCCTGGAATTCAATTTCGCCGCCGATGTTTTTTGCGTCGGCGTTGATGACAAGCCCGGCCACACCGGTGAACAAGAAAGCCTGGTAGTCGCTATAGTCATAATAGTATAGCGAGCCATTGAGGCGCGCGCGCCCATCCATGATCGTCGCCTTGAAGCCGCCTTCATAACTGACGAGCACTTCGCGGTCATAGGGCAGGGAGGCGAATTCATCCGGCAACGTCAACCCTCCATCGATTGGTGCATTGACACTGCCGGCCTTCACGCCGCGGCTGACGCCGCCATATAAGAGCAAATTGTCTGTCGCGTGATATTCGAGCTGCGCCTTGCCCGCCCAATGTGTATCATTGATCGCGCCGTTAAATGTTGTCGGAAACCCGGTTAACGGGTCGATCGGGCCGATCTGAACAATCGGTGCTCCTTGATGAACAGTACGTGCGTCAAGCGAGGCATAAAGGTTCTGCTCTACGATAGCATCTTTGTTTTCCCAGATAACACGAACGCCAGTGACAAGTTTGAGACGTGGTGCGAATTCCCATTCAGTTTGTCCGAATACAGAATAAGAATTGGTTTTCAACTCTGCATCGACGCCAACATCGATCGGCCCGCCGCCCGGTGCAATCGCGACGCTACCGGCCGGGATTTTCAAGCCGTTATCCGACGATGAGTCGATATTGAGATAGTAAAATCCGGCAACCCAGTTGAATGCGTCGCTTGAGCCGTTCAGCCGCAGCTCCTGGGTGAAGGTTTGCGCATCGACGCCAGCATAATTGGCGAGCTGGTTTACCGGCGCGGAGTCGACATCGATAAACAGGAGTTTTTCGAAATCCTTGTAGTCGGTGATCGATGTCAGCGTTACATTGTCGGAAAGATCATATTCAAGTTTGCCGCCAATGCCCCATGAATCGGTAGTCCCGTGATCTTCAAACGCGAAGTCACCAGAAAAGGTGAAGTCGTCGCCATCAGGATCGAGGTAGCCAAAAAAGTCGCCACCAGGTGCGCCGCGCGCTGTCGGGCCGACGCCGAATTCCGGGTTGCCGAAGACGCCGTTATTGTCCTGGTCCGTACCAAAGTCGAGGCCGGTATCGTTGCCATTAGCATCAAGCTGAATCGAAAACCGCGTTTCTCCGGCGGGCGTGTCGATTACGTCAATCAGCTCGCCAGCGGCGTCGAAAACCCCAATCGTTGATTTCGATTGGTAGGGACCAGTAGCGACGCGCGTGCGCGCGCCGTTAAATGAAATTTGACCACGCAATTTCGAATTCGGTTCAAACGCAAGCGTGAATCGTCCGGCCAGCGTATCATCATCGCCGAGGTCAGCGCCGGCATCGGGGCCGGGCGCGAAGCCATTTGCCCCAAACCCTGGGAAAACGCCGCCGCCAACGGCGCCATCCGGATAGAGGTTTTTCAAATAGGGTTCCTGATAATTATAAAGCACCGCACCGCGAACGGCAGCTTTGTCTCCAAGCGGAACATTTACCGCCCCTTCGACTCGCACTTGATTCGCGTGAGCAGGTGAATCAAAGCGGCCATAGGTAACGTCAAGATAGCCTTCGGGGGTCTCAAAATTTGGCTTGTTGCTTATATAATGTACGAGTCCGCCTGTAGCGTTTCGTCCAAACAAAGTGCCTTGCGGGCCTTTCAGAACTTCAATGCGAGAGACATCAAACGCGGCAAATGTCTGGCCTTGCGCAACCGCAATATAGGCGTCGTCAAGATAAACCGCGTTCGGCGCCTCAATGATGTCGTTAAAGTCATTTTGGGTTACGCCGCGAATGGTGAATTGCGTGTTTTGCCCTGCGAGGTTGCCGCTGATGTGAACGCCCGGCGTAAAATTGGCGATGTCAAAGCTCTGTTCGACTTCCAGCGCCTTGATCTGCTCGCCAGAAAAAGCATTGATTGAAATACCGACTTCCTGTTCATTTTGCTCGCGCTTTTGCGCGGTAACAACAATCTGATCGGTAAGTACCTGCGCGGAAGCTTCGATCGGCAGGCCGCTTGCCATTACAAGGGCAAGCACCGACGAGCCGGCGAATCGCACTCGCTTCGATAAACGCACTTCACCAGTTGTACTTAGTTTCGTCATTTTTCCCTCCCTGCTTGCAACAGCAACGGTTTTCCAATTCTCAGATAGTTAGTGGTGTAAAGAGTGTTTCCCTTGCCGACTGTAAAAGGAAATTCACGCTAATTGGCGCCGGCCCGCAGCCGAAAACGCCGCCTCGCTTGCTCGAAAAGGCTTCAGCGTAGATCGACTTTTTGCACCGCATATGATATTTTATATATAAAATTTATTGAAAAAACAAGTTGCGCTCATCGTTCGCGGGCGGATTTGATGCTGCGAATGCGAAACGGCTGCGCGGCAAATGATTGTAAGAAATTCAACGCTGTGGCCGTCACTTGTTGCGGCAATTTTGTGCTGCGGTGGATCCTCTAACGCGCTTGACACAAATTGCTAAGCGGGAGACATCACTACTAACCCTTATTATTGAGAAAGTCAGAGTTGATGCGGAGTGAGGCCAAAATACAGGATTGGAAAGATTCCGATTCTGTGAATAGCAAGTCGACATTGCGTCTTTGGCTGCGGTTATTGACGGCGACGACGCTCATTGAAAAACAGATCCGTAATTATCTGCAAAATGAATTTGGCACGACGTTGCCGCGTTTTGATGTGCTGGCGGCGCTGGAGCGAAGCCCAGACGGATTAACAATGAGCGAGCTTTCTAATCGCTTATTGGTTTCAAATGGCAACGTCACGGGTCTGGTCGCGCGCCTGCAGGAAGACGGATTAGTCAAGCGTACACAATCAAAGGATGATGGCCGCAGTTTTCGGGTTTGCCTTACCCGTAAGGGCAAGAATTTGTTCGGGCCAATCGCGGCGCAACACGAGGCCTTTGTTGAAACTATGTTGGCCGACCTGTCGCCGCGCCAAACCGAAGTATTAATTGAGCTTCTCGAAGACGTTCATCGCTCAGCTAAGAAATCAATAGACGAACGGTCATAGTCTCTTATCGCGGGGTTATGGCAACCGACTGGAGTCAATGATTGAAAAATTGGTGATCTTCACAATCGCCAGATCACTTGGCGCGAAAGATGGCGTACAATCAGCTGTCTTGTTTTTGTCTATAGGTGGCGGCGACTAGCGCGGCTTGTTCATAAATACCCGCCATCAACTCGATAAGGCGTGTTGCATCGACGAGATTTTCCTCAACGCCCTTGGCGTTTTGAATGATTTGAACGAGAAGCTTACTTCTTAGCTGTGCATATTTTTCAGTAACTGTAATGCCCTCATCGGTCGCTTCGTAGGATACGCCATGGCGCGGGGTTTCTGCGCTGTTTTTTTGAATGAGACCGGCTTTGAGAAGTTTTTTTATTGAATAATGGATATTAGCCACGTCGTCGCGATTGATGAGGCGGCCGATTTCCTTCACGCCTTTTGGGCGGTCATTCATGCGAATGACATGTAAAATAGCGTTGTCAGCCCCGTTCATGGAAAGTCCCGTGACCGCCGCAAGACATTCACTTTGCCACCGGCTAAACGCTTCGTGGGAGCGCAACAGGGAGTATTCGAATTCTGCAACGGCGACTTCACGTTCGTTTCGGGCAAGGTGCCATCGCTTGTCGAGTTCAAAATCTATTTCATCGGGCGAAGAAATGTTGTGTCGCTTCTTCACATTTTTGTTTTTTTGCTGCGTCATATTTCTTTCGGGCGAGTAACTGCGATCAGGCCTTACCACTAGCCTGTTTCCGTCATGCAGCCAATATGACCCGACCGCCGCCTACTTTGCTCAGTTGCGCCGTCCCATGCCGAATAGACCCCGCGACGCGTGTCGGTCGGAAGCGGGTTGGAATTTTACTTTTTTTCTGATGCCGCGTTTTTCTAAAATAGGCAGCACGTTATCGCGGAAATATGGAAACTCTTTGACATAGTCGACAAAGGCAAGCGTCGTTCCGCCAAAGCCTGCATCATGCAATTTCTGAATGCCATCGGCCACTTTCTTCGGCGTACCAACTAGTGGAAAGCCGCCATGTCCCGCCGCCATGCGGTCACGGATGAGGGATAGCAGATCATGGGGAAAGGACTGAGCGTGGGCGAATTGCAACCTCATGAGATTGTCTACCGCCTCCCAGTCGGCATGCTTTTGCGCGTAATGCTCCAGATATGCATCCGCTTCCTTTTGGGTTGGCCGGCAAACGACAGTCGAAAAAGTTAGAACATCAACGTTACGGCCTTTGTTGCGCGCAATTTCTTTTAGTTCCGTGATTTCTTCTTTTGATCGTGCGAGATCAATTGCTGGCGTAAATAAAAAGTTCGCGTTTTGCGTCGCGAAATCCCGGCCAATGCTAGAACCTGCCGCATTGATGATCGGCGGGACTTTTGAAACTGGCTTGGGTTCGCTGTAGACGCCCTTAAGGCTGAAATAGCGCCCATTCCAGTCAAAGGGAGCTTTGTCCGTCCACAGCTTTTTGACGATATCGAACCATTCCTGAGCAAAGCCGTAGCGTGTTTCATGATCGTCCGGCAGTTCAATGCCGAGTGCTTCATATTCCGGCTTGTTCCAGCCCGCGACGATATTTAGGCCCGCGCGGCCTTTGCCGATATGGTCAATGGTGGCAATCTGTTTGGCGACGATGACTGGGTGGTTTGCTGCTGTATGGATTGTTGCGATCACTGAAATGCGGTGCGTGTGAGCAAGCAGACCGGACGCCCATGTCATGGTTTCGAGCACTGACCCATGAAAGTCAGTTTCACCGCCATAGCCGATCCAGCGTGCGATTGGCAGCATGAAGTCGATCCCCGCTTCGTCGCCCAGTTTCGCGAGCTTCAAATTGTTTTCCCACGAATTAACCCATCTTTCCGGAACCTTGGTTACGGCCATGCCGCTGGAACAGTTTGCGGAGAAAAAACCGAGTTTGAACTGCTCATTGTCAAACATAACGTTTTGCATAACTTCTCCTCCCCTGGAGCGTTGAATACCAGCGCGATGAAATTGGCGCCCAGCCGACACTAATAGTTTTATCTAAGTATTTTACATATAAAATTTATACGTTAAAATCAAGATCGCCGTCCGGGCCAAGGCAGGCTTGGCGGTGTGGGGTAGCGCGATAAGCGGGGCGATGATTGTGACAGAGAAAACCGGCAGCGCAAAAAAGGGTGCGTTTTCTTCGCTCGGGCGCTTCTTTGGCCGCGGTGGGAAAAACCACGGCGCCAACCCTGAAGAAGATCCGGCGGCAATGTTTAAGCGGGCGATGCGTCAAAATGCGGGCTCTGTTGCGGTCATCACGACGGTCTGGCGCGGCAAACACGTCGGGTTAACAGCGCTTTCGATGAATTCTTTGTCTGTTGACCCGCCCGCTGTATTTCTTGCCGTTGGTCGCAAAGCGAGCGCGCATGACGCGATTCTTGCGAGCAAGAAATTCGCCGTCAACATATTAGGTGAGGATCAGCGCGATATTGCCGAGCTGTTTTCTGATGAAAGCCGCCGCAATCGCAGGTTTAAAGATTCCCATTGGAGCCAGAATGAGGATGGCTCGCCCTTTATTATAGGCGGTGTCGCGGCGAATGTTGAATGCCTATTAGATGCTTCCTATACGGCTTACACCCATACGATAATTGTGGGTCTAGCAACGAAAACACAGGTTACCGGCATCCCGCCGCTAGTTTACCAGGACGGAAAGTTCGGGCGGATGAAACCGTTTGAATAAAGCGCGCCCGCTCGGTTTCCAGGACGGATTTCGTTTCTATTTTGCGGGGGAGCCGATGGCGACTGGCCGGACGGGCGAGCCCGATCCACCCTCAATCCGCAAAGGCAGGATCATCGTGCAGGAAAGCCAAACTTTATCTCTGGCAAGATCG
>Ga0209633_10001462_pt1 | contig 24183 bp, 22 predicted proteins | sample Cruoilmetagenom1_FD_187290 | JGI IMG/M metagenome (GOLD analysis project Ga0209633, IMG submission 187290) | Oil polluted marine microbial communities from Coal Oil Point, Santa Barbara, California, USA - Sample 1 (SPAdes) (version 2) | ecosystem: Environmental > Aquatic > Marine > Oil seeps ...
GGATTGGTGATACCTTCAGGATTTCTCTTACCCGGGATCCGGTGGAAGAGATTCGGGTCGGGTTTGAGCTTTTGCGCTCACTGAAGATTCGAGAACGGGGGCCGGAGCTCATCTCCTGTCCGACCTGCGGGCGTACCCAGATTGATCTCTTCAGCCTTGCGGAAAAGGTCGAGAACTATGTTCAGACTATGGAAACGCCCTTGAAAATTGCTGTTATGGGTTGTGTTGTAAATGGTCCGGGGGAGGCTCGAGAGGCGGATATTGGTGTTGCCGGCGGTAACGGGGTTGGCATTATCTTCAAGAAGGGGGAAGTTTGGAAGAAGGTGAGTGAAAACGAACTGATGGATGTTTTTATGGCGGAGCTAAAAAAAATGGAAACCAGGGATGTCAAAACCCTGAAAACGGGAAAATAATATAACGATATGCGCTATTCTGAGACACTGTTGCCGACTCTGAAGGAAACTCCTGCTGAAGCTGAAATTGTGAGTCACAGATTGATGCTGCGGGCTGGATTTATGCATAAGCTCACCTCCGGGATATATTCATATCTTCCCTATGGTCTTGCTGCTATACGTAAAGTTGAGAATATCGTCCGGGAAGAGATGAATCGAGCAGGGGCTCACGAACTGCTGATGCCTTCGGTTCAGCCTGCTGATTTATGGAAGGAATCCGGCCGCTATGAAAAATATGGTCCGGAACTTCTACGGTTTCGAGACAGGCATGACAGGGAATCCTGCCTCGGTCCAACCCATGAAGAGGTGATCACCGATATCATCCGTAAAATGTTACATTCCTACAGGGATTTGCCAATTAATCTCTACCAGATCCAGACAAAATTTCGTGATGAAATCAGACCACGGTTCGGGCTGATGCGGGGCCGTGAATTTATCATGAAAGATGCCTACTCTTTTGATGTCAGTGATAGTGCTGCGGAGATCAGCTACCGGAGAATGTATGAGGCGTATCGACGCATTTTTACCCGTTGCGGCCTTGAATTCAGGGCAGTACAAGCCGATTCCGGGGCTATAGGCGGCAGTTTTTCTCATGAGTTTATGGTGCTGGCTGAGACCGGGGAGGATACTGTCGTTTTCTGCAGGGAGTGTGAATATGCTGCGAATATTGAAAAGGCGGTTATCAGGTTAAAAGAGAATAATCAGGTCGAACCCCTTGCCGAACTTGAGAAGGTAGAGACTCCGGGGAAACGAAAAGTCGATGCGGTCTGTGAATTCCTGCAGATATCACCGGATCAGCTTGTCAAGACGCTGGTCTTTATAGCCGACAGTGTTCCTGTTGGCGTGCTGGTCAGGGGAGACAGAGAGGTGGAGGAGGTTAAGCTGAAAAATCTCCTTGGTGCAGCCGATGTCGAAATGATTGATGATAAACAGGTGTACGATATTACCGGCGTACCTACCGGGTATCTCGGGCCTGTCGGTCTCACCATAAAGATTGTTGTTGACCAGGAAGTAGAATCGATGGTGAATTTTTATGTTGGTGGTAATGAAAAGAACTACCATATGAAAAATGTCAATGCTATTCGCGATTTTGAGGTAAGTGCGGTTGCTGATTTACGACAGATTACAACCACTGACCCCTGTCCCGAGTGTGGTGGAAAACTGGAACTGACCGAAGGAATTGAGGTGGGACATGTTTTTAAACTCGGTACCGGCTATTCAGAGTCAATGCAGGCAACTTTCCAGGATGAAAACGGTCAGGAAAAACCTTTTGTCATGGGGTGTTACGGTATCGGAGTCAGTCGGGTTGTAGCGGCTGCGATTGAACAGAACCACGATGATAACGGTATAATTTTCCCTGTCCCTCTGGCACCATATACGGTTATCGTTCTCAACCTTGGCTTAAAAGATAAAAAAATCACTGAAGCGGCAGAGCGGTTGTACAGTGAGCTTCAATCTCAAGGTGTTGATGTTCTGCTTGATGATCGGGATGAGCGTCCAGGATCCAAGTTCAAAGATGCAGATCTCCTGGGAGTACCGTTCAGGGTCACCGTTGGCAAAAGTTTGACCAACTCTGGGCTTGTTGAAGTGAGAGATCGTAAGAGCGGCGCGACAGAAGAGGTGACTCCTGACCAGGTGGTTGCGGTTCTGCTGTCAAAAATTGCTGTAGAGCAAATATAGAATAAACGTACGGTTTATAATAATGTCACAACCACTGATTACAAACCCTAACGGATTAAAAGGGTTAAAAGTCCTTACCTCAAATTATCTGCACCGTGTAGATCTGGCTCCTATTGATGATGCATGGGAAATTGTCAGTCAGGTACATAAAGGAAAGCAGCATTTCTCAGGTGAATCGTATGTTAACCACGTCCTTGAGGTTGCCTCTACCCTTGCCTCTATGCACCTTGATCTGGATACGATTCTGGCCGGTATGCTTCATGGTGTGCTCAAGGAAAATATTACTGTTGAGGAATTAGGAGAGAAATTTGGTAAAGATGTTGCCTCAATAGTCGCAGGATCAACCCGGATAACCAATGTTCGTTATAACAGCAAGATAGCGAACCAGGCGGAAAATGTCCGGAAAATGCTGCTGGCCATCGCGGAAGATGTCCGGGTTCTGCTGGTCAAGCTTGTTGATCGACTGACTGATATGTTCCTGCTTGATAAGGTTGACAGGGAACTCCAGGTGGAGATCGCCAGAGAAACTATGGATCTGTACGCCCCACTTGCCAGCAGGCTGGGGATTGATTGGCTGAAACGGGAACTTGAGGATTACTCTTTTAGATTCCTCTACCCGCAGGAGTATGCTGAGCTTTCAAGTAAACTGGAAAGTTCATTTGAAGAGCGACAGAAGTATGTTGAAGAGGTTATTGCAATTCTCAGTGAAAAACTGACAGAAAATAATATCAGACCCCTTCGTATTTTTGGTCGCCCCAAGCACCTCTATTCAATCTACAAAAAACTGGTAGTTCAGAATATTCCCCTTGAACGGGTTTATGATAAAGTGGCTTTCAGAATAATTACCACTTCTGTAAATGAGTGCTATGAGGCTTTGGGAACTGTCCACGCAAACTGGGCTCCGGTACCGGGAAGGATAAAGGATTTTATTTCAGTACCGAAAGCCAATAACTATCAATCAATGCACACCACTGTTCTAGGTCCCCGCGATCATTTTATTGAGATTCAGATACGAACTGAAAAGATGGATAGGGTGGCACAGGAAGGAGTTGCAGCACACTGGGCCTATAAAGAAGGCCAGAACGCTTCTTCAAGGGATGCAAAACTTTGCCGCGAGTTGAAAAAACTCGTTTCTTCTCTTAACGATGTTGAGGATCCAAGGGAATTCCTTGACAGTGTAAAAGGGGAGTTGTTTGATCCTGATGTTTATGCGCTGAGTCCAACAGGTGAGGTAAAGGAATTTCCATTGGGCAGTTGCCCCATCGATTTTGCATATTCTATACACACAGAGGTTGGAGACCGTTGTGTTGGAGCCAAGGTAAACAGTCGTCAAGTTCCATTGAAGTATAAGCTGCAGAGCGGTGATATTGTAGAAATTATCACTTCGCCGACCCAGGTTCCCAGGCGGGGCTGGCTGGATCTGGTGAAGACCAGCAGGGCCCGTGCCAGGATACGATCATGGCTCAGGCGGGAAGATAAAGAAAAGGCACTTACACTTGGCAGGGAAATCTGTGAGAGGGAGGTTCGGAAACACGACACAACCCTTAAAAAGATGATTAAGAGCGGACATATCAAGATGCTTCTCAAGGAACTGAAGTGCAACTCTCTTGATGATATGCTGGTCAAAGTCGGTGGTGGTACGATCACTGTCCAGAACCTTGTAAAGGCACTATTACCTCCTGAACTGCGGCGTGAAGATGAGCCCACTGCGACAGATCTGGCACCGGAGGAACTGGCAACTCTGCTGGGCAGCCAGCATGGCAAATCGGACAAACATGAAAAATCCGGAATCAAGATAGATGGCGTTGATGGTATGCTGGTGAAGGTAAGTCAATGCTGTCAACCGGTACCGGGTGATCCTATAGTCGGTTTTATTACAATGGGCCGCGGTGTCTCCGTACACAGAGCGGATTGTGTCAATTTGCTCAGGTCAGATCCCAAGCGGTGGCTTGATGTTGCCTGGTCCGGCCTCGCTGATAAGCAGTTTAAGGTTGCTATTTATATAACTGCGGAAAATAAACGAGGGATATTTACGGACATAAGTGCGGTGATCAGCCATGACAACGCAAATATTGTTGAAATGTCCGGTCATACAACAGCAACGGATTTAGCCGAACTGAAAATCTCTTTAGAGGTTGAGAATCTGGAAAACCTTACTGTTCTTCTACAGCACCTTAGGCAGTTGCCGGAAGTAATAACTGTTCGTCGACTTTAGTGGTAACCCCCATGGCTGTCTGTCAGGTTTGTGGTAATGAAATTTCTGGAAGCAGTTTGAGCTGCAGGTTTTGTGGTAGTAAACAGGGCGGAGTTCATCTGTCAAAGAGTCAGAGGTTTGTCCACAAAACGGTCAATCTCGAACAGGGACGTCCTGTAGTCGAGGCTGCGTTACAAAAGCTCGATGAAGCACTTGAAGACGCTGTAAAAAATGGTGTTCGTGTGATGACCCTGATTCATGGCTATGGGTCCAGCGGCAAAGGTGGACTTATCCGTTTGGAATGCAGAAAAAACCTGGATTTTTTGAAAAGCAGGGGACGGATTCATGATTATATTGCCGGAGAGGAGTTTTCCAGAAGATTTGGGCCGACTAAATTTCTTCTTCAACGATATCCTCAACTGGTAGAAGATAAAAATATTAACAAGGGAAATCGAGGGATTACACTTGTAGTGTTGTAATTATCCCATTAGTTATGGGTCGATTAAATTAAATTTTATTAAAGGGAATTATTTTATGAAAAAGAAAATTGTATCAGCGATATTTGCTCTCTGTCTAGTCGTTCCGGCAGTGTCTTTTGCTGCCGAAGATAAAAAACCGGCAGTTCCCGAGAGTTTTAAAGAAAAATTGAGCTATAGCATGGGATTTGAAGTAGGCCATTACTTCAAAGGAGCGGGAGAAGAAATTCAGAAAGAACTCTTACTTCAGGGGATAACAGATGCCTATGATGGGGTAAAACCAGCTATTGCTCCAGAGGAAATGGCTGCGGTGCAAAAGCAATATGCTGTGAAAATGCAGGAAAAACAAAAAGTGGAAATGGCGGCAATGCTCGCTAAAAATAAAGAAACAGGTGACGCCTATCTGGAAAAAAATAAGAAAAAAGATGGTGTAAAGGTAACTGAGAGCGGCCTTCAATATGAAGTGATCACTCCCGCTGAAGGGGCAAAACCAACGTCTGCTGACAAGGTAAAAGTTCACTATGTCGGCACCCTGATTGACGGCACAGAGTTTGATAATTCAATAAAGCGTGGTGAACCTGCTGTTTTTGGTGTCGGACAGGTAATCAAGGGGTGGAGTGAGGCTATGCAACTCATGAATGTTGGCTCCAAGGTGAGACTGGTTATTCCTTCAGACCTGGCCTATGGAGAGCAGGGAGTTGCTCCCTCAATTCAACCAAATTCGGTTCTGATCTTTGAAGTTGAGCTGATATCAATTGAGAAAGAATAGCGTAATTTTGCTCAAATTGCTGTCTTTAACATGGGTCGATCCAGTCGCCGGGTCGACCCATTTTAATTTGCTGAAGAGTTTTTACAACGCCAGCATTTCTTAGCGGTCATTTTTTATCAGTAAAATAAAACCGGCAAAGGAAAAAATGGTGTGAACAGTGACGGCCGCCACCATCGGGGATAAATAACCGGCAATGGCAAGTGATTGAAGCGCCCCCCAGAACCCCCAGGCAAGGAACGCAAGCCCGCAGCTTGCTGGAATTGCAACTGATAGATCTCTACCCCATTTTCGATAAGAAAAAAGAAGAATAGGCATTCCAAGCAGGAGCAACGGCGTGCCAAGCAGTATATAAGAGATTCGGCCTAGAAAGTTCGTTCGGGCAGTTCTTTTTTCATGTTCTACTCTAGTACGGGATATTTCGCCGTAAAGATCGGTTAAAGACAGTTCTGCTGTTTTATTCAAGGGTATCAGGAAGTCTTCCGGTCTCTCAGGCAGTTCAAGTTGCCTGGATTTGAAATTACTGATTTTGTAGTCTTCTCTCCCCCCCTGCTCCTGGATCTGTCCATGGGTAAGTACCCAGAGCTCTTTTTTATTATCCCAGTCGGCAAATTCTGCAGTAACCAGGGTCTGTATGTTGTATTGACTATCCCACCGAGAATACGAAATATCTTTAAAAATAAAACGGGAAGTGTCAGGCCATCCGAAGGAGTAGAATCCATCATGACCTTTGTAGTAATAACGATTGTTACGAAGAATCCCCAGGAGCACTTTTCCCTTGAGTTGTTCGAACCAGATATTGTTTGTGGTTGCAATGGTGACCGGCAGCAGGAATTCTGCTGCTGCAATAAAGAGCATTGTAAAAACAACAGAACCGATCAAAAAAGGGCGTACAATTGCCCTGAGTGGAATTCCGGCAGCTTTTAGTGCTGTCAGTTCGTTTGTGTGGTTCAGAATCCCAAGACTGATTACCCCTGAGAGAAGGATAAGTACAGGACCCAGCTGATCCACAATATAAGGGATGGTCATGATGAAATATTTGAGAGACAGGCTCAGTGGTTTGCCTGCGTTGCTGAAGTCATCAAATTTCTCAAAAAAGTCGACAAGCAGATATATGGAAGCAAAAGCTGCGTTGACGGTAAAAAAATATTTTACAAATTGACCTAGTAAGTATCGGTTGAGCAGATTCAAAAGAACCTCAAAATAACTATTTAATGCCTTACTCCAGAACTTCTGTAAAAAAAAACAAGAAATCGAGGAAGGTTGTTTAAAATTATATCGTTGAATATACTTTCATAGCATTTATCCAAAGGGCTTGTTTTTATAGCATCTTTTTATGAGTATGGTACTAAAAGCGAAAAACACGGTGACAGAGGTAGAAGCCCAGAATGACCATACCGAGCCCCAGAATGTTACTCATAAAAAGATAACTCAAAGCCTGTATAGGTTCACCCACTTTAAACAATTGAACACTCTCCCTGGCAAAGGTGGAAAATGTGGTAAATCCTCCTAGAAAACCGGTGAAAAGAAACAGCCTGAACTCATGACTGATATGGACTTTGTCAAAATAACACCAGAAGATACCGATAAGCAATGAGCCCAGTAGATTCGCAATAAGTGTTCCCAGCGGAAAATTTTTATGCACCAGTTTTTCAGCGCCAAAGGCTATAGCGTATCGGCTGATAGAGCCCAGTCCCCCTCCAATGGCAATGGCAATGAGTGTTTTCATAATAATGTACCGTCTTCAAGGCGGTGGTTCTTTGTTTGGTGAGATGTTCTGGTGTAGGTACCATTAACATTCACTTGCGTCAAGTTCAGCATAGTCCACATATTTACTGAGAATAAAAAAAATCTGTGAATTGTAATGTATCACATCACCCTCCATTTTATCAAAGCCTTGCATTTAAAATAACCAGTATGGTATAGTTGAGGCTTGTCGCAGTGTTACTGTCCTTGGTAACCATCTGTTATGATTGTTTTTTTTTGTGAAGACATATGGTTGCTGATGGATCGATTTTCCAGTAATACTGAACTGTCCTGTTTGTTTGGTTTTCAGAAACCGTGCGGGACTGAATTCTATAGGAGGTGGCTGACATTTTGACGCAATTGACGCCCGACGTTAGTCGTACAGACTAAAGGAGGGATGGAGTCAATAGCAACTGAAATAGATAGCTTAGGCTGCATATTTATTTCCACGAAATGGCACTGTTACCATTTATGGCTCAGAAACGAAAACGATCAAACTGTTTCCAGGAAAGGCAAAATTATAAAAATACAGCCAGGGATCGACTGCATGCCTTCTGGGATGTATTCGAGAAAGAAGATGAAGTTCTGGTTGTAATTAACGCAGACCCCGACGCCCTGGCTTTTGCTTTGGCTGTCAAAAGGCTTCTTCGTTACAAGGTGACAAGTGTTACAATTACACATCCAAATGAAATCAGGCGCCTTAATAATGTTGCAATGGTTGAGCGGCTGAAGATTCCTCTGGTGCGTTTAAAAGAAATAAAAACTGCTGATTACAGTAGGATTGTGATGGTTGATTCTCAGCCGGATCACCTGCCTTGTTTTGAGAAAATCAAGGTGGATGTTATTATTGATCATCATCCAGTGAGTGGTGACTGGGATGCGGAATTCATCGATATTCGTCCCGAATATGGTGCAACTTCTACCATGGCTGTTGAATATCTGCGTGCAGCAGGGATGAAACCATCGGTTGCCCTGGCGACGGCGCTTTTTTACGGAATTAAGGTTGATACGCAGGACTTTGAGCAGAAATCGGTGCTTGCCGATGGTATTGCTTTTCGATATCTCTTTAATATAGCCAATAGAGATCTGGTCAGGAAGTTCGAACTCACTGATCTCAGGCGTTCAGAGCTAAAGTATTTCAATATTGCCCTGTCCGAGCTGAAATATTCAAAAAGAAGATATTACAGCCATATAGGAAGAGTCAGGAGTCCTGACGTTCTTGTTATTGTAGCCGATTTTCTCAACCACGTGGGTGAGATTGACTGGGTGTTTGTGTCTGGCATACATGGAGAAAAACTGGTAGTTATTTTTCGATGTGACGGGTATAGGAAAAGCGCCGGGAAACTTGCCAATCGAATTTTCGGCTCTTTGGGATCAGCCGGCGGACATAAAGGATCTGCCAGGGCCGAGGTACCTCTGAAAAACCTTGGTCTGGGAGATAAGCAATTTTCTTCCGAAGTCTTGAAAGGTCTAATTATGCGCCATATATAGCCCATATTTCGAGGTATTGGTTTTGTTTCGGTAGAGAAAAACACTACGCCCCGGAATCTACGCTTATCGGACCTGGCCATCTGGAGCTTCGAATGACCTTTTTACAACGCCATCACCAATACGATGGACAAAAAATCAGTTTATTTCCTGTAGCATAATCAAATGGAGTTGGCTATATAATAGAAAGAGTTATTAATATTAGTGTTTTTCCCTCTCCTGTCGATTCATTCTCAAAAGGTGACTACATGCTGAAACCTACTACACTGGCAATTGTTTTGGCGGGTGGCCGGGTTGATGAGCTCAATGTCCTGACATACTTTCGGCCTAAATCGGCGGTTCCTTTTGGGGGATTTGGTCGGGTAATTGATTTTTCACTGAGCAACCTGATGAATTCGGGGATAGAGCAGGTGGCTCTCCTCAGTCAATATCGCAGTTTCTCGCTGATAAATCATATCGGTACCGGGGCTGCCTGGGATATGGTCGGTCGTTACCGTCATGTATCCATACTGCCGCCTTTTATCGGCAATGATGCAGCGGACTGGTACAGGGGATCTGCTGATGCCGTCTATAAAAACCTTGATTTTGTTAAATATCATAAGCCTGAAGAAATACTTATCATCTCCGGGGATCATATTTATAAGATGGATTACCTGGATCTGATTGAATACCACTATGAGAAGGGGGCGGACTTGACGATAGCCTTCACCAAAGTCCCGCAGGATGAGGCGCACAGGTTTGGGCTTGCTTCCCTTGATGATGAGGATGGAATCAGGGGAGGGCGGGTCACAGACTATCAGGAGAAACCTCAAAATCCTCAGTCCAACTGGGCCTCAATGACGGTAATGTGTTTTAAGCCCGAGGTTCTTTATCGGGCTCTTGAGGAAAATCAGGCGGGCGAGTCATTTCATTTCGGCCAGGATATTATCCCCATGCTGCTTCAGGGGCAATATAAAGTGTATGGCTATAAGTTTGATGGATACTGGGGGTACACAAGGACTATAAACGAATATTGGCAGTCCAGTATGGATTTGCTTGGTTCAGAGCCTCTTATTGATCTGGACAAATGGGTATTCAGAACCAATCTGGATCATCGACAGATTCGTGACAATGAGCCTTTGCTTCTGGGAGATAGTGCTGTTGTAACAAACAGTCTCATCTATAACGGGTGTAAGGTTGGTGGGACTGTGAAAAATTCGATCCTCTTTCCCGGTGTCCATGTAAAAAGTGGTGCAACCGTTGAAAATTCAGTGCTTTTTTTTAATAACATTGTTGGGGAAGGCAGCCATCTGAACAAGGTCGTCAGCGATGTTAATAACAGCTTCGGTCCTGGGTCGGTTGTCGGGGCTGAGGTATCTGATGAAGGGGCAGATGTTACGGTACTGGGTGGAAATAACCAGATACCTGAGAAAACACATATTGGCGTTGGGGCTACAGTATATCCGGAAATAGCAGATAAGAGATGGCCTGAACATGTTGACTCCGGGGAGGTCTTGAGATGAGAAAGGCAAAGGAATCCCTGGTTCTTCTTCTGGCAGGCGGGGCAGGAAGCCGATTAAATATTCTTGTGCAGAAAAGAGCAAAACCGGCAGTACCTTTTGGAGGAATTTACAGGATTATTGATTTCAGTCTCAGTAATGTGATGAACTCCGGATTACAAAAAGTAGGGGTTCTTACTCAGTATAAACCTCTTTCACTGATGGATCATTTAAGTACCGGAGAGGCCTGGGATTTTACCGGGAGGAATAGGGGAATACAGATCTTGCCGCCTCGAACCGGTGAACTTGATTCAGACTGGTACAAAGGGACTGCGGATGCCGTACGTAGAAATTTAGACTATATCAAATCCAACCCTGCCGACGAAGTGGTGATTCTTTCCGGGGATCATATCTATCATATGGACTTGGATGCCATGATTGAGTTTCACAGATCGAAAAGGGCTGATGTTACCATTGCAATGATGGTGGTGCCCAAAAGTGAAATTCATCAATTTGGTGCTGGGATTACTGATAAATTTGACAGAATTGTAGACTGGGAGGAAAAACCAAAAGAACCGAAGACAAACTTGGCCTCCATGGGGATCTATGTCTTCGATTACAACTACCTAATTGATACTTTGTCAAAGGATAAGGAGGAAGTTGATTTCGGTATGCATATATTACAGCGGGCAATCAGGAATGACAATGTGTTTGCCTATCCTTTCTACGGTTATTGGCGTGATGTGGGTACCATTCAGTCCTACTGGGAGGCCAATATGGATGTGATTAGAAAAGACAGTGGAATTTCGCCCCAGAAATGGAATATTCGTACAAATATTGAAACCATGGGCAGGTTTGCTGACAGACCTCCTGCCCGCTTTGGTTTCAATGCCCGGGTAAAATCGTCTCTAATTTCGGCGGGAAGTAATATTCAGGGCGAGGTGATTAACTCAGTTCTGGCCCCTGGAGTAACAGTTGAAGAAGGTGCCATTGTCAAGGACTCTGTTCTTTTTGCCGACTGTATGGTGAAAAAAGGTGCAGTTGTCGACTATTCAATTCTGGATAAAGGCGGACATATCGGAGCGGGTGCCGTGGTTGGTACAGGTGATAATCACTCTACAGTTAATAAACTCAATCCCAGCCATCTTTACACCGGGATTACATTGATAGGTAAAGGGAGCGAGGTGCCGGCCGAGCAGAAGATCGGCAGAAACTGTGTAATTAATTCAAGTGTAAAAGAACAAGATTACCCCGGAAAGAGCATTGAAGATGGAGAATCCTTATTCTCCCGTAGCTAGTTTAACTGGTGATCCCGGCGTGATTCGAACACGCGACACCCAGATTAGGAATCTGGTGCTCTATCCTGCTGAGCTACGGGACCACGCAAAATTATTAACCCTTATATCAATTTAATAGTGGAAAAGCTACCTGATTTTTGGGTTGCCCGGACATGGAAATATCACAGTAAGCTCAGCCTTTTCCAGGCTATTAAATAAGCTGGCCATTATTTTCTCTGGCCTAGTTTTTTGTCGCAGCATTTTTTGCCGCAGTTTGCGAGGACGTTTGGCAATACCCTTCCAAATCACTCCCTGTCAGGGAAGTAAACATGACTTTCATATACATGAATTAAGGATATCCTTAAAGACTGTTTATTCATTTTATAGTGAACAGGGGGGGGGCATTTTGACTCAGCAAGGTAAATCAGGCATAGATTGAATGGGGAAAAAATTGTATTGTACTCTGACATAAATGATACTTCCTGCTGTTGGGCAGGAGGGCAGGTAAGTACTGCATTCGGATTTCAAAATAAATTTTAAAATTGTTAATGGATTTTTTATACATTAATTTCCCTGTCTCGGGTGTAAATACTTGGGTTTTTATACCGCCCCTGACAGCATTTATTGTGTCATTTTTTACATCAATGGGCGGAGTCTCTGGTGCATTTATCCTGCTGCCATTTCAAATGAGTGTATTAAACTATACTGCACCATCTGTAAGTGGAACAAACCAGTTATTCAATATTATTGCCATTCCAAGCGGCGTATGGCGATATATTAAAGAAAGACGCATGGTCTGGCCCCTGACATGGACTGTGATAATTGGTACTTTACCGGGGGTGTTGATCGGTGCCTGGGTTCGCCTGGAATACCTTCCTGAGCCAGGGAACTTTAAATTTTTTGTGGGGCTCGTTCTGCTCTATATAGGTATCAAGCTTATCTGGGATATTGTCAAAACCACAAAACAGAACGCTGTCTTAGTCAAAAGTGAAGCACCTGAGCAGAATATTGAATTTGTAATCAGCCATACCAGCTTTTCTTTCAAGCAGGTTACATTTAAATTTAGTGGTCAAACGTTTTCTTTTTCGGTTCCAGCTGCCTGTTCTCTCTGTTTCGTTGTCGGTATTATAGGTGGCATATACGGAATCGGTGGCGGGGCGATTATTGCGCCCTTTTTTGTTACATTTTTTCATCTTCCCATCCATGCGGTCGCCGGTGCTGCATTGATGGGGACGTTTGTAACATCTATCGCCGGCGTTATTGTATATCAGCTTCTGGCTCCTGCTTATTCCGGCATATCGGTAGCTCCCGACTGGTTTCTTGGAATTCTTTTCGGGATCGGTGGCTTTTGTGGTATGTATCTTGGCGCACGATGCCAGAAATATGTTCCGGTACATATTATCAAATTGATATTGTGTTTCTGCATCCTGTTTGTTGCTTGTAAGTATATATATGATTTTTTCGTATAAAATTATGATAAAAAAGAATCTGACTCACCGCTGTACCGGGACGCAAAAGGGTTCCGGCCATAGGTTTGTTGGTGTGGGAGGGTAAACCATGCTTTTGCAACTACGACGACTACTTTTGCCTGCACTCTTTTTTCTTATTCTTTCATCATGTTCGAATTCCGAAGAGCAGAAAGAACCGACTATTATTGAGCAATCCACAGAAAAAATAGCTCAGGAGGCTATTGACTATATCAAGACCCCGATCGACCAGGCAAAATTGGCAAAGGAGATCTCCGAAAGCCACAACCGTATGGTTGAAGAAGCTGCTAACCAGCAGTAAGAACAAGTGTTAAGGGAAGAATAATGAAAGGTATCGTATTTGTAAACAATGAATGTATTGCTGCTGAAAAAGCCAGGGTTTCAATCTTTGACCGTGGTTATCTGTTTGGAGACGGCGTGTATGAAGTTGTACCCGTCATTAATTCTACATTGATCGATAAAGAGAATTTTCTTCAGCGGCTTGATCATAGTCTTCAGGTGACCGGGATAGCCTGGCCCTATACAAAGGACAAATATGTTGCAGTTCTGGAAGATCTTATTGAACGCAATAACCTTAGAGAAGGTGGTGTCTATACCCAGGTTACCAGGGGAGTTGCACCACGGGATTTTGCATTCCCGAAAGACTGCCCTCCTGCATGTATGGCATTTACTCTCGAGAAAGAACTTATTAACAACCCTCTGGCCCAAAATGGTGTCTCGGTGATGACTGTACAGGATATCCGCTGGAAGCGCAGAGATGTCAAATCCATTGCCTTGCTTGGTCAGTGTATGGCTAAACAGGAAGCTGCGGAAAAGGGTGGCTTTGAGGGATGGATGGTTGAGGATGGCTATGTAACTGAAGGTACTTCTTCAACAGCATATATAGTCAAAAACGATACAATCATTACGCGACCTCTTTCACACTCCATACTGCCTGGAATCAGGCGTAAAAGTTTACTGAAACTTGCCCGGGAAGAAAAAATTGGCATTGAAGAAAGACTGTTTACTGTAGCAGAGGCACTTGAGGCGGACGAAGCGTTTTTGAGCAGTGCCACCACTCTGGTACTGCCTGTTATAAAAATTGACGGACAGGATATTGGTGGCGGTAGACCCGGCAAGATTGCGCAGTTGATGAGAGAGATGTATATACAGATGGCTTTGGAAGAGTCGGAGGAAAAGTAAACCAGTCTTGAGATCCTGAATACTCGTCGTACAGGCACTGCATTTGCTGAAGAATCTGTATGCCACCAGGTGGAGGTGAAGGAGGAGAGTCAATTACTCTTCATCCTTAAGGGCTACCAGGGAGTCATCGAGTGTTCTGCAAATGGTGATAAAGGTATCCAGTCCCGAAATTTCAAAAACTTCAAGTACATGGTCCTGCATACTGCAGGTGATAAATTGATATTCAGTAGGTTTGTAAGCTTTGGCGGTATTTAGAATAATTCTGAGTCCGGCGCTTGATATGTATTCGAGGTTATTAAAGTTCAGCACCAGATGATTTTCAGGGGAGGTAAGATAATCCTGCACCTGCTTTTCAAATTGTGGTGCAGTGTGGGAGTCAAGTCGACCACTCAGGGTAAAGATAGTCGCATCATTTTCCTGGCTGATTTCGGTTTTCATATTGTTTTATTACAGGCAACTTCGGTTTACCTGTGCTCCTTGGGTATTTTTTTTATCAGGGTGAGTACGTTTCTATTTTTTGTTCTTTTATACATGCAACCGTCGCTGAATTTTCGCACGAGGTGAATTCCCAGTCCTCCACATCCCCTTTCCTCTAAAGGCAGCGAAATGTCTGGTGCAGGTGTGATAGTGGGGTCGAATGGGGGGCCGTCATCTGTTACAACCAATGTTATTTCAGAGTTTCCCTTTATCAGTTTGATATCAATGACACATTCGTTGTCGCACCCCCCATGCTCAATGATGTTTGTGACGAGTTCATCCAATATGAGGTTCAGTTCCATGGTTGTTTTGCTGGAGAGGCACCATCGCTTCTCAAGTTTGCCAAGAATAGCGTGGAGAGTTGTGAGCTCTGAACCGTTATTTTTTAATTGAAAGGATAATTCCATATTCTATAGAGCTGTTATGCCTAACCTTGAAAAGCAGCATGGTCCTGCTTCAGAAATATTTTTTCTCTCCCAATGATTTATTTCTTTCAGGGAAGCCGCCAGGGCGATAGATAGGACTTCAGGGAATTGTTTAAGGATTTTTGAGAACTGTCTCCTGCTAAGTGTCAGTACAGACGTTTCTGTTTCACTCGTCAGGTTAAAAAGTGCAGGCATACTACCGAGGAGAGACAGTGATCCAAGGAAATCTCCATCCCTGAACTGTTGAATTGTTACGGGATCGTTGTCTTCTCCCTTTGCGGTAAGTGCCAGTCTGCCATAGAGAATCAGGTAGGCCCTGTGAGGGTCATCACCTTCTTCATAGAGAAGATCTCCCGGCAGAAAATCTCCCCTGGTAGTGAGAAGAGCAAGAATTTTAAGTGCCTGAACCGGAAAAGGAGAAAAAAAAGGCAACCCCTTTAGTAATTTCAGGTTCTTCTGCATCTGAGGAACCTGGTCATTTTCTTCCGTAAATGAGCTCATAGAGTATCCCTTTCTTGTCAATAAGATCAGAGTAAGTGCCCCATTCTACTATTTTTCCCGCCTTCATTACAGCAATTTTATCGAAAGTACTAATAGTATCAAGCCGGTGGATAACAGCAATGACTGTCCGCTTCTTTTTCCATCTCGTTTCTATGAGCCGTTGAATCCTGGTCTGTGACTTGTTATCAAGGGCTGATGTGGCTTCATCCATTATGATAACGCCAGGTTGTTTTATCAGTACTCTGGCAATGGCCAGTTTCTGTCGCTGTCCCCCTGATAATCTGTCTCCGGTGCTGCCAACTTGAAAATGCATACCAATTGAGGCAATCTGTTCCATACAGTCTTCTTCAATAAGGAGATGAATGATTGCCTGGTTTATCTTCTCCTGGGCATGGGCCAGGTCAGATTTAATTTTGCCGAAGAAGATATTGTTGAGGATGGATTGGCTATGGGTGTAATTTTTTTCATCATAAAAAAGGAACAGGCCTGGAGCCACCTTGTCACACCACTGTGGGAATTTGTCCCGGGCAGAGAGAATGATCCCTTTGAAGTCCTCTCTTAATGGTGTCATGGTATGGATAGCAGGTGTGAAATTAAGGGCCAGACTGAGGAGAAAGACCTGTTCTTTTGGGGGGAGTGAGGATGGTGGCTTCTTTTTTAGATGGTTCAGGATACGCTGACACTCCTCCAGCTTATCTGCCGGTACAGGACTGTTTTCAAAAAAGATATCTAATGTATCAACACCGCCAAGAATGTCGACAGCTTGTTCGGCGAGTTCTACCCCCAGGTTAAAGAGCGGTTGGAGGAGATCTGCCATCTGCAGGAAGTTTTTGAATTGAACGTTTTCAGGCAGGAGATGATGACCAAAATTTTTATTCGTTGCCGTTCCAAAAACTATATTTCCTGAAACGCTTGAGTTTAAATGGTAGGAATGCTGGTCAAAGAATTCGACATAGTTGCGCATCCTGTCACCAAAATTTTCTCTGAATGACATTCGTATACGGATAATTGTATCGATCATTTTCTGGTCATCAGGATTCACAAAACTGTCGAGACCAAAGCGCAGGACATCGACAAAGAGACCCGCCTGCTGGAGAACCAGGATCATTCTGTCAAGATCAGGCTTCTCTTTGTTTTCAGTACTCTGCTGGTTGTCGGAGGATGCCGGCAGCATTGCATGATGGGCATAAAGGAGATTCTCTTCTATTGAACCGGTAAAAATGAACGGGTTTTGAGAAATGTAGCCGACGTTCTCGATAACTTCCGCCTTGCTGAGAGAGGAGACTTCACGGCCGCCAATGGTGATGGATCCCCCTGTATACTGATACATTTTTCCGATACACTGGATAAGGGTGCTTTTGCCGCTGCCGGAAAATCCAACTATAGCAAGATGTTCACCCCCGGAGAGAGAGAGACTGACCCCTTTCAGCAACGAATGACCATCCGATGTTTGAAAAACAAGGTCATTGACCTCAATCTCATTACTTAATTTTTGGGGAGTAGTCAGTGGAATTTCGAACGGGAACTCGGGCGGTGTATCGAAATACTCCATGGTGCGAGTGTAGCGGACCGAGGCATCCTGATATGTTTGATAAAATGTAATTAATTCTTTCCAGGGGTCATAGAGTTTTTCCTGGGCTGAAAGGAACGCCACCATGGAGCCCAGTGCGAGTTCTCCATGCATTACCAGGTATCCGCCATAAATGAAGACAATAAAAGGGCCAAGGCTGACAAAATAATTATTGGTAGTTTTTATACCGAAACGGAAAAGGGACCAGCGTATGCGCGTTTCTTTCAGCTTCTCCACAAGGGTATCGAATTTGCTATCCTCCTGTTGATATGCCCCGTGTACCTGTACCTCCTGGATGCCGGAGATCGATTCGGCTATCTGGCTTGAGGTTTCCCTCGAGAGATCTACACGTCTTTTATTTGCTGTGTTTGCCCCTTTTTGCAATAGCGGGACAACAAAGATTGCAATGGGGTAGATAAGCAGGGTCGTCATTGCGAGTCTGGGGTGAAGTGTAATCAGGTATCCTGCAAAGGCGATAAGGGTGAGAACATTGGTCACAGGTACTGCGAATGCCTGACCTGCAAATGTTCCCGCCGCACTCAATTCCGTCATAAGAGAGGAGACAACCATACCGGGTTGTGTGTTGCGAAAAAATCCCAGCGGCATGTTGAGGATGTGATGATAGAGACCCTTACGCATGGCCAGCATTGAACGCTCACCGATGAGTGCCTGGAGGTAGTTGATTATCAGTTTAAGCAAGCTGGTAGTGGTAACCGCAAGAAGGTAAATTCCACAATAGAGGATCAGGCTATGCACATCACGAAGTGCAATGGCCTCGTTGACTATTCTCTTCTGCATTTCCAGAGGGAGAACACGGCTGAAGACAATAAAGATTATGACAAACAGGAGAATAATCTGTAACTTTAGGTTACCGTGGAATGCCCAGTAGAAAAGTGATCTTTTGGTAACCAGGGGAGTTGTTTTGTCCTCCTCTATTTCCCCTTTCCGGTTGTGTCTAGGTGCCAAAGTAGTTACCTCATTTTCACAACAGCGATGCGGTGCTATCGTTGGGCAGGAAATTTTATTTTAAGACAGTTCGGTAGATATCACATATTCTCAACCTTAAACAATTATGAGGGAATGTCTATAAATTCTCTTTCCTGACTGACACCCATGAAATGTCTTTGCAACGATGGCATCGCATTTCTGGTACACATGCCTTTAATAAAACTGTCACGATTTTATATTGGGATCGAAATATTTGAATTTCTGCTCATTAAGAATATTCTCAACAGAACGCATATTGCCTTTCATATAGAAAACGTTTGGTTTTGTATCATCAGCAGGGCGTATTACCCAAACCTGCTCTTCAAGCTGGTGTATCAGTTTATAAACAATATTCTCAGGGTCTGTGAGGTTGCCAAAGGTTCTTGATCCAGTGGGGCAGGCTGCAGAACAACCAGTCTGTTTTTCTCCTTTAGATAATCTCTTTTCCCAGCAGAAGTCACATTTATCAACGGCACGTCTCTCAACGCTGAAGTATCTTGCGTCATACGGGCAGGCAAGCATGCAGGTTTTACAGCCAATGCATTTTTTGCTTTCCATGCGGACAATACCTGTAACAGGATCTTTGTAGGTTGCTCTGGTTGGACATGCTCTTACACAGGGCGCGTTATTGCACTGGTTGCAGAGTACCGGAATAAATTCCACCTGTTTATCCAGTTTACCTGTGTATTTCTTGGTCAGGATACGGGTTCTGTAGCTATCTTCCGGGACATGATTGGTACTGTTACAGGCATCGACACATTTTTCACAGTCGATGCAGAGAGACTGGCGAATAACCATACTATAATGTGGATTGTATGGATATTTTTTAACAAATCCTACTCCACTTCCCGAGGCGTGCGCTGTGCCGATTGCCGAGGTTAACGAGAGTATTTTACCTCCGGCGTATACACCAGCAACAGTAAGACCAAGTTTCAGGAATTTTCTTCTTTCCCGGGTGGTAACTGATCCAGTACCCTCATTTTTTAGTTTATCTAAGTTTATTTTAGGAAATTTCATAATATAATAACCTTTTGATGGTTTCGTAAAAACCTGAGTTACCAGATCCTGTGATGACGTTTCATGGCGTCTTCTTCTGTTTCACCTTCTTCCATAAAGTGGATAGCACCACAACCAGGGCAAATATAGCCACCTACCGGAACAATCTCGTGCTCCTCAAGCTGATGACCATTGAGCATTTTTTCGCCGGCAAAGTAGGCTAAACCAATAAAGCCGATACCGAAGAGCGAAGCCATGATTTCGTGAAAGGTTGGGGTGTAGGTGAGCAGGTTTGCTTCTTCAACAACACCGAGTGAGTGGTAGACTGATTCCATCTGGCCGGGGATAACAATATCGTAACGCATAAAGAAGATACCGATCATCATGAGACCTGATGCCCACAGGATTAAATTGAAGTTATTTCCTCTTGAACGGATCAGAAGATACAGGGGCAGGAACATGCCGAGGAAAACTTCAAACACCCAGAAATTTATGGCATAACTACCGGTTAAAAGGGACATGAGAACCAACTGTTTGCCTTCTGATACCATCCCTGTGAGAATTTTCCAGATAGTGAAGAAGATTATGACGGAAATGAGGAAAATTGTAATCTGAGTTACAGCTTTGACAGCTCGCTCCATGCGCTGATTCATGATCTCAGGGTTAATTTTCCAACCGAGGGTAGTAAACAACAGAATGGCACAACCACCCGACATTGCAGCAGAGAAAATAAAGTAAATCGGCAGGTAGGGACCATACCAGAAAGGGCGACCGTGAAGCATTCCAAATACTGCTCCCAGATTACTATGAGCGGCTATACCAACGACTAATCCAAAGAATCCCATCAACCTTGACAGGGTGTGATTTTGGTCGAGCAGAAAATAATACTCGATGACCATGAAGACCAGATACGCACCATAGAGAGTCCCCATCCACCACATATTTGATGCAAAGTTCGGCGAGAAGACATTCCAGATTGCCATCCTGAAGGGGTTTTCAATGTCAAAGAAGATGATGCAGAACCCGCCAAACATAAAAATGATCGACATGAAGACGGCACGTTTGGCAATGGGCATAAATGCTTCCCCGCCAAAAACATGGCCGATGGAAGATACAATACAGAGGCCTGTTGAGGTCACGACACAGAAAATGTATGCAGATATGAGTAATCCCCAGGAAATTTGTCTGGTCACTCCATAGACGTGATGATATCCCACGAATAATGCATGGAGACCGACCGCCGCCCCTGCAAGAGTAAGGAGGACAAAAAATCCCATTATCATTTTGTATCCGGGGCTTGCATCTTTCAAGGCTTCCACGCCGTGAAAACCCCACTTCTTTGAAATATTAACCATTCTGCCTGTCATCTTTTCCTCTCTTGAATTTATATGTCACAATACAGCAGCAATATAACAGATACAGCTGTTTAATAATCTATAGACTACTAACCCGACTAGTCGGAAAACTTTCAGTCTCGCTGGATAAGTGCCATGGAAGTATATTCAATCATTTAATTTAAAACGATCTTTCTTGATTTCTTGTTTTTTATTACTGAAGTTCTGGAGTAAGGCACTAACACCCATGAAATCAATTTCACAACGATGACACCGCTTCGCTGTTATGAAAGTTATGTAACAGGCATTTGGAGGAGTGTCGCCAAACGTCCTCGCAGGCTGTGGATCGGAGTCTCGCAGGCTCGCTTACCTGTTGTGTCAACACTCCTCCAAATCCCTTCCTGCCAAGGGAGTGAACATGACTTTCATATAAACTCGAATAGACCAAAACTTTATTAAATGTCAGGATATGTATCTTAGTGGCCGCTCTTCCCGTGTGCGTCTTTCTTCTTGCCTTCACCCGTCAGCTCGCTTAATCCCTTGACTCCTATATGGCAGACGGTACAACGGGTAAGGTAACCAAAAGCCTGTGATGAATCATGGCAGGTACCGCAGTACTTTTTGTGAAGATTTACGAGGTATTTCTTTTTTTCCACAGGATTATCAGAGATGATCAGTTCCTGGCCTTCAACAGTACCTTTTTTCATGGTAAAAACTTCTTTATGACAAGATTCACAGGAGAGTTCTGCTTTTTCCACATGAATAGAGTGATCAAAGACAACTGACTTCACAGGTTGCGTGAAGATAATTTTTTCAGTGGGTTGAAAGTGGCAGGATTCACATTGGGTTGCGGAGTCAAAGGCATCATCACCGTTATGGCAGGAACCGCAGTATTGGCCTTTTTTAAAGGCAGCCATTGTGAAATCATTATTGGTAGCAGCTGCGCCTTTTTTCATGGTAAATGCTTCACTGTGACAACTTTCGCATTCCAGTCCAAAATCTTCAACATGGGAAGTGTGGCTAAATGCAGCTTTTGTGGGTTCATCCCAGACAATCTGATCCTCGGAGAAACTATGGCATGCTGCGCAGTTAGTATCTGTTGCAAATGCGGTGTCACCATCATGACAACTACCACAAGATTGGCCGGCAGCCATGGCCTTCATAGTAAAATTTTCATTTCCTTCGGCGGCACCTGCCTCCATTTCAAACAGTTCATCATGACATTCAGAACATTCAAGACCGATATCCATGGTGTGGGTCTTGTGATCAAAGGTCGCTTTTATCGGTTTGTTCCATTCAATCGTCTTTTCAGGGCCATACGCTTCCTCATCATATTCTTCGGTGGTAAGGCCATTGCCGGCAAGGAACAGAGTTGCCGATAGGATTATAAAACTAGTTGATAATAAAAGGGTTTTGATCATTTTTATGCTCCGGTAGGTAGTTGTCAGAGTGAAATGAAGAATATGCTAAATTACTTTAATAGGCTAGTCTTTAATGTGCAAATTATAACGAAGAGGATAAACACTACTACTACACAGTGTGCTGTGACCAAGTAGCACCGGTTGACGATGCTTTACTGTTTTTAGGATTGACTGTCAAGGCAAACTTGGAAGCAGTATGTGATGTTTGCAAACCCTGAGCTTGTGCTGATTCTCGTAAACAGATTATTTATGGAGTCTGAAGAACCATAATTATACTGTCGGGGCTGACGAGCAGAACCGGATCCTGAATTGCCTGAAAAAGTTCATTCCCTATACCGGTGAGGTAGAGCAAGGGTGCTTCTGGATGTTTCTGCATGGGATTTTGTTTTATTTTCTTGTTTTTTTATCGGACATATTTTTTACTAAACGTCTCCTCCATGCAGACCTTTTTGAAGAATGACAGCAGACTTTTCGCCATTTTCAATAATTTTATAGAGTATCTTTTTTTGCTCATCCTCCACATCTTCTTTTTCACAATAATCTGCAAGGAGTTGTGAATAGTTGATGATTCCGTTAAGCCCATTTGTTACTTCGTTGATAATTGCTGAGATTTCCGCCTCCCTTCGGTAATGTGTCAGGTCGGTGGTACCATTTTCCTGGGGGGAGTGAAGTAATTGATTAAAAGAAGCGATTAATGCTTTGACCTCCACGCTGCTGTTTTTCTCTGCGGAAAGGGTAATTAATTCTCCGTCAGACAGAGACTGTTCAGCCTGAGCGGCTAGATCAAGCAAGGGTTTTACTGATTTTTGATAGAGTATTATCAGGGTAAAACAGGTCAAAGCAATGATCAGTCCCATCAAGATCAGCGCTCTTTTTTGATATTGCATGACCCTGTTTTTCATCTCTCCGACTACGATTCTGTCAAATTGCAGAAACTGTTTGTTAATCTGACGCAGTTGATTGAGAATCGTTATAACCAGATCTTCGTTTTCCGGTTCTTCTGCCAGATTCCTTAAGTTTATTACAACCTGCTCCAGGTCAAGATTTTGTAGAAAGGAGAGTTTGTATTGACTTGGAATGAGGTGATTGTCAAGCATTGAGGTGTATCTGCCATGAAGTTTCTCGAACTCTTTTGCTGCTGCCAGAAGAGGTGGGGGATTTCTGGACAGGAGGCCTTCCGTGGTCTGTTCGCGCACAGTTGAATAGAGAAAGATGGTCCTTTCACTTTCTTTTACAATGGTATTGTAGTTGCCCCTCAGCTTGTTTTGATGATAGCCCGTAAAAACAAGCAATCCCAGTAAGAGAGCTGTGGCCAGAAAAGTTATCCTGCTAAGCCTGCGCAACGATCTCATTTTTCTCTCCAGTGGCATGGCTGCAGTTGTCTCTGGCGTTACAGGTGCTGCAGTCCGGTTCCGGGAACTCTGTGGCTACCGCCTCTTTTTTTACACTGCAGTCAACGATAATATCAAATTCCTCTCCATCCAGGGTTTCAACCTGAAGCAAAATTTCAACAAGATTGTCAAGAAGGGCTCTCTCTTCTTTGAGCATTTGAAGGGCCTGGGCAAAACAGTTGCTCAGAAGTTCATTAACCTCCTGATCAATAAACCTCTCAGTATCATGTCCCATGGGCAACCGACCGCTGACCCTGTCCAGGAAACCTCCGCTATCGATCGAGAATGCCTGAGGGCCAAGGGTTGAACTCATACCCCACTTACAGATCATATCAGTAGCTATTTGGGTGGCGGTAAGAAGATCTCCCTGGGCACCAGTGGTTTGCTGCTTGAAAACCAGCTCTTCTGCAGCTCTTCCGCCCATAAGGACAATTATTTTACTGAGTAGATATTGCTTTGAATAGGCATGCTGGTCACTGATCGCTATTTGCTGCGTCTGTCCAAGTGCCATGCCTCTTGGAACGATGGTTATTTTATGTAAAGGATCAGAGTCCGGTAATTTATTAGCAAGAATCCCGTGGCCCGCTTCATGGTAAGCCAGAATTTTACGATCCCTGTCGGTCATGATCAGCCCTTTGCGCTCCACCCCCATCAGGATCCGGTCACGGGCCCTGTCAAAATTAGCATTGAGTATCTGATCCTGCCCATTCCTTCCTGCCAACAATGCGGCCTCGTTAATAAGGTTTGCAAGTTCGGCACCGGTAAAACCAGGAGTTGCCTGCGCCAGAACCTCAAAATCAACCTCTGGGTGCAATGCCACTTTCTGGCCATGTACTTCCAGTATTTTCTTTCTTC
>Ga0209633_10001463_pt1 | contig 24116 bp, 24 predicted proteins | sample Cruoilmetagenom1_FD_187290 | JGI IMG/M metagenome (GOLD analysis project Ga0209633, IMG submission 187290) | Oil polluted marine microbial communities from Coal Oil Point, Santa Barbara, California, USA - Sample 1 (SPAdes) (version 2) | ecosystem: Environmental > Aquatic > Marine > Oil seeps ...
CTCGACGCCAAGGCGCGCTACAAGGAGCGCAAGTCGGAGGGCAAGGTTTGAGCGATAAAGACCGGAGCGGGAGCGACCCAACTCGGAACGTCATCGTCTACTCGACGCCGCTCTGCGCGCCCTGCGAGGCGTTGAAGAGCTACCTCAAGGAGCACGGCGTCGCCTTCACCGCCACGGACCTGCTGATGGACGAGGCGGCGGCCGACAAGCTGGCCGCGCTCAACATCCGCTCCTCCCCCGCGCTGGAGGTCGACGGTGAGATCCTCGCCGGCCCCACGCTCACCCAGGAGAAGGTGAACAGCCTGCTGGGGATCGGTTGAGCCGCGTCCTCAACGTCTACCGCCCCGTATAGCTCGGCTCGCGCTTGTCGAGAAACGCCGCCATGGCTTCGGCGTGGTCTTCGGTGCCGTGGCTGAAGGCCTGCAAGGCCGCGCAATAGTCGAGGAAATCGGGCAGCTCGGTGCGTTGGGCGAGCTTCATCAGCCGCTTGGCGTAGCGCAGCGCCTGCGGCGGCTTGGCGGCGATCTCCCCGGCCAGCTCCTGCGTGCGGCTCATGAGCTTCTTGGGCTCGACTACCTCCAGTAGAAGCCCGATCTCGCGTGCCTCGGCGGCGCGGACGATGCGGCCGCGGAAGGTCATATCGGCGGCCCGCTGATAGCCGATCAGGCGCTGTAGAAACCAGGCCCCGCCGTCGCCCGGAATGATGCCGAGGTTGACGAAGGTCTCGCCGAAGGCGGCGGCTTCCGAGCCGAGGCGCAGATCGCACATGCAGGCAAGGTCGCAGCCCGCGCCGATGGCCGGTCCGTTAACCGCGGCGATGGTGATGACCTCGGCCGCATGCATGGCGGCCGGCACGCGTTGGATCCCCGCGCGGTATTCGGCCTCGATCTCGGTCGGCGTGCCCGCGAACATGCCCGCCTTGTCGCGCATCGCCTTCACGTCGCCGCCGGAGGAAAATGCCTTGCCGGCGCCGGTGATGATCAGCACCGAGACATCGGCGCTCGCATTCGCCCAGTTGATCGTCGCCATGATGTCGTCGCAGAGCGCCGTGCCGGTAAGCGCGTTGCGCACGTCGTCGCGTTCGAAGGTCAGCGTCGCGACGCGATTTTCGACGCTCAACGTCGACTCCGCGATGGTGACCGATGGGGTCTTCTTGTCGGCGGCCATGGGATCTCCTCTTCCAAGCAAAGCGAACGGCCCGCCAGCCGATCAGCCGGCGGGCGTAGGTTCGCTCAGTCTAGCGGAATTGGCCGCCACAAACCGAAATATCCGGGCGCGCCTATCCGGTGGAGATATAGCTTCGGAGCGCGCCGGCCTCCGCCTCGAGCTCGTCGAGGCGCTGCTTGACCACGTCGCCGACGCTGATAACGCCAGCCAGTCTGCCGTCCACCATCACGGGCACATGACGGAAACGGCCCTCGGTCATCAGCTTTCTGACGTCATCGACCGCCATGTCGGGGGTGCAGGTGACAACTTCCCGCGTCATCAGATCGGCGACCCGGCTTTCGAGCAGCCCCGCACCCTTTTCCGGAATCGCGCGCACGATATCGCGTTCGGAGAAGATGCCGGCAACCGAACCGCCAGCTCCGGTCACAATCACCGCGCCGATGCCTTCTCGCTTCAGCAGTTCGGCGACCGTAGCGACGGTGTCATCCGGGCTCGCAGTGACGACCTTGTCGCCTTTGTCTTTTAGTATGGCTGCGACTTTCATGGGCGTTTCCTCCAACGGCGCGAGACCAGGCGAAACTATGCCCAGGAATGGTCCCCTTGCCCCCGTTTGGACCCACGCGGCTGGTCCCACGCCTTTTGCTGTTTGCCGATTATGCCGGCAAGCGCGCCGCGCGCCCCCTTTGATTGGGATTATCTACCGAAACGCGAAGCGCCGCAATTCGTATCGATAGCCATAATAGGCGTTAACCGTATTCTCCGTTAACCATACTCTAAGGATTGGCCGCTAGCTTGGAGGCGTCGAAATAGGGGCCAACCATGTCTCAGACTCAGCAAATTCAAAGCGATACCAGCGAGCGCCGGCGTTTTTCGCGCGCCTCCGTGCTCTGGGAAGCTGCGATCCTGGACGGCGATCACGCCGATGGCTGCGTGTTGCTCAACATTTCCGAGGGCGGCGCGCTCTTGCGCGTGCTCGATCCCTTCGCCTGCGCCACGTCCATCAATCTCGACATTGCTCGCGTCGGTAAACTCGGCGCGGAGGTCGCCTGGCGCGGCGCGGATGCGATCGGGGTCGTGTTCAACGGCGATCCCCAGGAAATCGCCGAGCGCTTCAAGGAAGCGGCGCTGCCGAACTTCGCGTCCTAAGCGGGTATCGGGCTCTGTGGGCTCAAGCCGGCTTGGGCCGGGACTTTCTTCGCGTGTCCGGCCGCTCGCCCAGATGGCGGTTGATGCGCGCCTCGATGGCGCGCCACATGCGGTCGAAGCCGTAGATCATCACGAAATAGAAGATGCCTGCGATGACGTAGGTATTGAGGTCGAGGTTGCGTGAGAAGACCGAACGCGCCTGGCCCATCAGGTCGAGAACCGTGATGGTGCTGACCAGCACGCTGCCTTTGATCAGGAAGACGATCTCATTGCCGTAGGCCGGCCAGGCGATCCTGAAGGCGCGTGGCAGGATGATGCGGCGGTACATCACACGCGTGGTCATGCCGCAGGCGCGCGCCGCCTCGACCTCGCCATGCGGTACACCAAGGATGCCGCCGCGGACGATCTCGGCGGTATAGGCGGCCGTGTTGAGCGTGAGCCCGATGATGCCGCAGATCCAGCCCCAGTATTCGCGAACATGCGGCCACCACCAGGTGTCCTGGATCGCCTCGATCTGGCCGGAACCGTAATAGATGATGAAAAGCTGGATCAGCAGCGGCGTGCCGCGGAAGACGAAGACATAGGCATAGGCGGGCCCGGCGATGAGTGGATTGCGCGCCACCCGCGCCAGCGCCAGCGGCACCGCCAGCACGAAGCCGAGCACCGTGGCGATCACGACAAGCTCGATCGTCGTCCAGAGGCCGGAGGCCAGGCGCAATCCGTAAGTGTCGAGGACCTCGATCATCGCCTTACGCCCGCCGCACGCCTTTGTCGGCCCAGCGTTCCATCCGGCCGATGGCGCCCATCGAAAGCGCGGTGAAGATCAGGTAGATGACCCCCGCGGCGCCGTAGAGCAGGAAGGACTCGCCGCTGTTCTCCGCCGCCGTCCGCGCCTCGCGCACAAGCTCGTCATAGGTGATGATGGCGGCGAGCGAGGTGTCCTTCAAAAGGATCAGCCACAGATTGCCCAGGCCCGGCAGGGCGAAGCGCCACATCTGCGGCATGCGGATACGGAAAAAGATCTGCCGCCGGTTCATGCCGCAGGCCAGGCCCGCCTCGATCTGGCCTCGCGGCACCGCAACGAAGGCGCCGCGAAAAACCTCCGACGAAAAGGCGCCGAAGACGAGGCCGAGGGCGAATGTCGCAGCGGCGAACTTGTCGACCTCGACGCGGCTTTCGTAACCCGTCATGCCAACGATTTTGTTGATCGCGATGCCGACGCCGAAATAGACGACCAGCATGATCAAAAGCTCCGGCACGCCGCGGAAGATCGCGGTGAAACCGAAGGCCAGGCGGCGAACGACCGGCGATTGCGCGAGCTTGGCCGAGGCGAGACCGAGCCCGATCAGCAATCCGACGGCGACCGAGGACGCGGCGAGGATCAGCGTGTAGAGCGCACCGCGGATGAGCTCATCGCCGTAGCCCTGGTCGCCGTATTGCAGCAGGTCCCACATGGACTTCGGGTAGGTCCCCAAATGAAAGAGCGCCGCCCCAGGTCTGGAGGACGGCGCCCTGTTCGCTAGGTCAGCGGTGCCCCGTTACTTGTAGATATCGAACGGGAAGTACTTGGCGTTGATCTTGGCGTAGGTGCCGTTGTCGCGGATCGCCTTGATGGCGGCCGACAGCTTGTCGCGCAATGCGCTGTTGTCCTTGCGCACGGCGATGCCGATCTGGTCGTTGATGTCGATCTTCTTGCCGACGAAGGCAAAGCGCTTGTTCTTGTTGATCCAGTCGTGGCCCGGGTAGATATCGGCCAGCACCGCGTCGGTGCGGCCGGCCTTGAGGTCGAGCCAGGCAGCCTGCTGGGTGCCGTAGACTTTGATCTTGACGACGCCCTTATAGGCTGTCTCGAGGTGTTTGGAGCTCACCGTCTGGCGCTGGGCGCCGACGATCTTGCCCTTCAGGCCCGCCTTGTCGACCATCAGCTTCTTGCCCTTGCGGGTGACGAAGCGGAGATAGTTCTTGTAGTAGGGGGCGGTGAAGGCGACCTTTTTCTTGCGTTCCTCGGTGATCGACATCGAGGCCACGATGGCGTCGTATTTCTTAGCCAGCAGGCCGGGGATGATGCCGTCCCAATCCTGCGCCACGATGGTGCATTTGGCCTTCATCTGCGCACAGAGCGCACGGGCGATATCGACGTCGAAGCCGGTCAGCGCGCCGGCCTTGTTCTTCATATTGAAGGGCGGGTAGGCACCCTCGGTGGCAATACGGATGGTCTCGGCCTGCGCGGGTAGGGCGAGCATACCGGCGGCAAAGATGGCGGCCGTGGTGGCCAGAGCGATTTTGCGTCGTTGCATGGATCTGCCTCCTTTTCTCGGCGTTGCCAAAGCTTCCCTGTTTTTCGCGCAAGGGTCAAGAATTGGTGGGTAACTTGGTTACCCGTCGAGCTTGAGAAACTGGCGGGTGCGTTCCGATGCTGGGTTCTGGAAGACCTCGGCCGGGCGGCCGCGCTCCTCGACCTTGCCCTGGTGGAGGAACATGACCTCCGAGGAGACGTCGCGGGCGAAAGCCATCTCATGGGTCACCACCACCATGGTGCGGCCCTCGCCGGCCAGATCGCGCATCACTTTCAGAACCTCGCCCACGAGCTCGGGATCGAGCGCGCTGGTCGGCTCGTCGAACAGCATCACCTGGGGCTCCATGGCGAGCGCGCGGGCAATGGCCGCGCGCTGCTGCTGGCCGCCGGAAAGATGGCTCGGATAATAGTCGAGCCGGTCGCCGATCCCGACCTTGTCGAGCAGCGCCTTGCCGCGCTCAACCGCCTCGACCTTGGGCAGCCCCAGCACGCGGATCGGCCCCTCGGTGACATTCTGCAGGATCGTCATGTGGGACCACAGGTTGAAGCTCTGAAAGACCATGGCCAGGCTGGCGCGGATGCGCGCAACCTGTTTGGGATCGGCGGGTTGGCGCTTGCCGGCGCGGCCCGCTTTCATCGCTATCTCCTCGCCGCTCACGAGGATGCGCCCGGCATCGGGGATCTCCAGCAGATTGATGCAGCGGAGCATCGTGCTCTTGCCCGAACCGGAAGAGCCGATCACCGAGATCACGTCGCCGTCATGGGCGGCGAGCGAGACGCCCTTCAGGACTTCGAGATCGGCAAAGCGCTTGTGCAGGTCCTCCACGACGAGCGCGGCGGCATGAACTTCCTGGGATTGGACGGCGGCGGTCACGGCCCGGATTCTTCAGCCGCGCGTTTGGTAGGCTTGGGACTTGCGGCGCGGCTCGCCGTTGCCGCGGCTGTCGCCTTGCGCTCGGCGCGGTAGGCCTTCACCCGGTGAAGGACGCCGCGGACCGTGTGATAGATGGCCCAGAACACGGCGATGGCGAACATGAAGAGGATGACATAGCCGAAATACATATGTGCATTTTCGACCAGCTCCTTGAAGGCCTGGCCGAAGAGATATCCTGCGAAGGCGAAGCTGTTCGCCCACAGGCCCGCGGCAACGAAGTTGAGCACCGCAAAGCGCTTGTGCGAGACGCCGGCGATGGCAAGCGCCGGCGGGGTGACGTTGCGCACCCCGTAGATGAAGCGGAAGCTCAGGATGAACCAGACGTCGTATTTCAGCAGCAGCCGCCCGGCGCGGTCGACGGGCCTTTGCGCCCAGGGAAAGCGCCGCAGGAGGAAAGGTCCATACTTCTTGCCGATGGTAAAGTAGATCTGGTCGGAAATATACGAGCCGATCCAGGCGACCAGGATGATCAGCCACAGCTCCATGTGGCCCGCCGCCGCCGCGACGCCGGCGATGATCACGATGGTCTCGCCCTCGAGCAGCGTCCAGCCGAGGATCAGCCAGTAGCCGTACGATCGCAGCAGCTCCGGGATGGTCATGCCGGCGTTGAGTTCGCCGATGATGAAGACGATGCCGGTGACGACGGCGCCGACGATGCCGGCCAGCACGATACCGAAGATCACGCGCGTCTTGAGCGATCCCGTTCCCGCCATTGCAGGGGTTGCCGGCGCGTTCGTCGGTGATCGGTCCGGTGCGGAATTCGTCATCGATATCCAGTTAGGGATTGCCGCTAAATGGCAGCCGCGGCGTCACTGTTTCTTCATCTTCAGCATTTCAATACGTTTGGCAAGGGCGGCACGCTCCGGCGCTTCCTTGGGCAGACGCGCCAGCAGGCGGGTCCATAACGCCGCCGCCTTGTCACGGTTGCCCGCCTCGTATTCGGCAACGCCGAGGAACCAAAGCCCGATCACGTGGTCCGGCTGAAGCGCATGAATGCGCCGGATGATGGCGATGAAATTGGGCGGCAGATCGCGGTCCTTGCCGTGGACGGCCAGCAGCGCCTGGCCGTAGTTGACCAGCACGCCGACATCCTTGGGCGCCAGTCGCGCGGCTTGGCCATAGGCCTCGGCGGCCTTGGGGTATTCGCGCAGCACCATGTATGAGCGACCGAGCCGGCGCCAGCCGGCCAGATCGTCGGGATTGTCCTTGAGCCGTGCCGCCAGGCCCGCGACCATGCCGCGGATCATCGTCGCGCGCTGGTCGGGCGAAAGCCGTCTGGCGCGCGCCATGTCGTCGCGGTTCGGCCCGCGCCCGGTTGTTTGCGCTGCCTTGGCTTGCGCTGCCTTGCCCGCATCCGCCCGAAGCTTGGCAAGGGCCGCGGGCGTCAACCCGGCCTCCCGGGCGGTCGACTCGATGAAGCGCGCAAGCTGTCGGCGCCAGGCGGCGTCGGGCCGCGTTTCGGCCTCCAGCGCGATCCACTCGCGCAGCGCACCGTCGCGGTCGCCGGCCTGCGCCTTGGCGAGTGCCAGGTAAAAACGCGCGCGAACGTCATTGGGACTGGCTTTCACCGCGCGTTCGAACAGCGCTTTTGCGGCTTTGCCAACGACGCGGCGATTGGCGAACACCAAAGCCTCGCCTTGCGATGCGGCGAATGCGGCCGAGCCCGGCTGGAGTGCAAGCGCCCTGGCGTATGCGGCGGCGGCGTCCATGTAGCGGCCGAGGATGAAGGCGATGCGCCCGAGCTGTCCCAGAAGGGCCGCGTCTTTCGGTTTCTTCTTTAGCTGCGCCTCGATCGCTTTGGCGGCGGCTTCCAGACGGGCAACGGTCGCCTTGTCGGGGCCGCCCCGTCCGCGCTCGGCGAATGGCTGACCCGGCAGACCGGGTGAGCCGAGGCCGTAGTAAAGCCCGCCCGCGCCGACCGGCAGCAGGATCGCCAGGGCAATCGCCGCCGCTTTCGCTCGGCCCGGCCGGGTGCTCTGTTCGGCGGCTTTCTTTTCAGGCGCTTCGGAGGTGCTTGCCGCATCGGCCGCGAGCAGCCGGCGCGCGATTTCGGCCCGTGCCGCCTTGGCCTGCTCGGGCTCGACAAGACCCCGGGAAATATCGCGGTCGAGCTCGGCCAGCTGGTCGCGATAGACTTCGGCGTCATAATCGGCACGCGGCCGGGTCTTGCCCGCACCCCCAAGGAGCGGCCGCAGGAGCAGCGCCAAAGTGGCCGCCGTCAGCGCGCCGAGGATAAGGCCAAGCGTCACGAACCGGACCCGTCCTCAGCGAGAAGGGCGTCGAGGTGCTTTTTCTCCGCCGCGTCGAGCGGCCGGGCCGCGGCGCCCGCGCTTTCCGGCCGCCGGCGTCTCAAGAAGACGAAAACGCCGATGCCTGCCACAAGCAATATCAGGAGGGGACCGAACCACAGCACGAAGGTGGCGGGGTTCACTGGCGGGCGCAGCAGCACGAAGTCGCCATAACGCGCCACAACGTAGCTGACAACCTGCTCGTCGCTATCGCCGGCGGTCAGGCGCTCGCGCACGAGCACGCGCAGGTCGCGGGCGAGCTCGGCGTTCGAATCGTCGATCGACTGGTTCTGACAGACAAGACAGCGCAGGCGCTTGCTGATATCCCGCGCGCGTTGCTCCAGGGCGGCGTCTTTCAAGATCTCGTTCGGCTCGACGGCGAGGGCAGCCGGCACGAACGCCGCGGCCAGCGCGAGTGCCAGGAGCGCCGCGAGCGCCCTCATTTCTGGAGTTGCCGGATGATGGGCAGCAGCTTGTTTTTGAGCGTTTCGGGCCGGATGATGCCAACATGCTTGAAGCGGATGCGCCCGGTCTTGTCGACGATGAAGGTCTCGGGCATGCCGTAGACGCCCCAGTCGATCGCCGCGCGGCCGGCATCGGCGCCGATGCGGGCGTAAGGGTCACCGTGGCGCGTCAGCCAATCCTTGGCCGCCGCTGGCCGGTCCTTGTGGTTGATGCCGACCACTTGGATGCCCTTGATCTTTGAAAGCGCCATCACCTGCGGGTGTTCGGCGAGGCAGGGCACGCACCATGAAGCAAAGAAATTGACCACCGTTACCTTGCCCTTGAGGTCGGCGGTCGCCAGGCCGGGCTTGCGGCCCTCCCAGCCTTTGATGGGAGGAAGTTTGAATTTCGGTGCCGGCTTGTCGATCAGCGTGGACGGCAAGAGGCGCGGGTCGCGGCCGGTCAGCATGAAATAGGCGATGACGGCGGCCAGCACACCGAAGAGCAAGACCGGCAGGACGAACAGGATCCGCGACGGGCGGCCGCGTGTCGTCGCGGTATCGGTCATGTCGGATGTGTCGGACATGGGGAGCTCAGGCCTTTGCCGGGGCGGAAGCGGGCGCTGCCGACGGGCGGGCGCGGCGCGGGGCGCCGACCCGGTGGCGGCGATCGGAGAGCGAGATCAAGCCGCCGGCGAACATGACGATGGCGCCGATCCAGATCCACGGCACCAGCGGATTGTGATAGAGCCGCACCGACCAGCCGCCCGATTTGTTCGCCTCGCCGATCACGGCATAAAGATCGGACAGCCAGGTGGTGTGGATGGCGGCCTCGGTGGTCTGGCGGCGCTGGACGGGATAGAAGCGCTTCTCCGCCACCAGGGTCGCGACCGGCCGGTCGCCGCGCGTCACCGTGAAGCTGCCGAACTGCGAGGTGTAGTTGGGCCCGCGCCCGTCCTTCACGCCGAGGAAGCGGAAATCGTATCCGGCGACCTTGGTCGTCTCGCCCGGTTTCATGGTGCGGATGCTTTCGGTCTGCCAGGCCGAGGACGCGGTGATGCCGGCGATGACGACGGCAAATCCCATATGCGCGACCGTCATGCCGTAGGCGGCGCGCGGCAGGCCGCCAGCCCGGCGCAGGCTGTCCATGATCGGTGCGCGGCCGAGCTTGACGCGGCCGGCGAGCTCGAGTGCGGTGCCGACAAAGAGCCAGGTTGCCAGCGCCATGCCCATTGCGGCCAGGACGTCGCGGGCACTGTCGAGCCAGAGCGTGAGCGCTACGGCGGCGAGCGCCGCACCGAGCGCCAGCTTGAGCCGGCCGAGCGCGGCCCACAGATCGCCCCGCTTCCAGGCGAGCATCGGGCCGATCGCCATGGCCATCACCAGCGGCGTCATGATCGGAATGAAGGTCGCATTGAAATAGGGCGCGCCGACCGAGATTTTACCGCCGCCCACCGCGTCGAGGACCAGCGGATAAAGCGTGCCGATGAAGACTGTGGCGGCGGCGACGGTGAGCAGCAGGTTGTTGAGGATCAATGCGCCCTCGCGGCTGACCGGACGGAAGGTGCCGGTCGCCCTCAGCTGCGGCGCGCGCCAGGCATAGAGCGCGAGCGAACTGCCGATGGTCACCACCAGGATCGCCAGGATGAAAAGGCCCCGCGCCGGGTCGGTTGCGAAGGCGTGGACCGAGGTCAGCACGCCGGAGCGCACCAGGAAGGTGCCGACCAGCGAGAGCGAAAAGACGATGATCGCGAGCAGCACGGTCCAGGATTTCAACGTGTCGCGCTTTTCCACCACGATCGACGAATGAAGCAGCGCCGCCCCCGCGATCCACGGCATGAAAGAGGCGTTCTCCACCGGGTCCCAGAACCACCAGCCGCCCCAACCGAGCTCGTAATAGGCCCACCACGAACCGAGCGCGATGCCGACGGTAAGGCACGACCAGGCGGCCAGCGTCCAGGGCCGCACCCAGCGCGCCCAGGCCGGGTCGACCCGGCCTTCCAGAAGCGCCGCGATGGCGAAGGAAAAGGCCATCGAGAAACCGACATAGCCGATGTAAAGGAAGGGCGGATGGAAGGCGAGCCCGGGATCCTGCAGCAGCGGGTTGAGCCCCGAGCCGTCGAGCGGGGCGGGGGTTAGCCGCTCGAACGGATTGGAGGAGAAGAGCAGGAAGGCGAGGAAGGCGACGCCGATCAGCCCTTGCACGCCGAGCGCGCGGGCGTGGAGGCTCGGCGGCAGGTTGCGCCCGAAGCTCGCCAGCGCAGCCCCGAAGAGCGCCAGGATGAGCACCCAGAGCAGCATCGAGCCCTCATGGTTCGCCCAGACGCCGGTGATCTTGTAGAGCAGCGGTTTGGCCGAATGCGAATTCTGAGCGACGTTGGTGATAGAGAAATCGGAGACGACGTAAGCATATGTGAGCGCCCCAAAGGCGACCGCGATCAGCAGGAACTGCGCCTGCGCCGCCGGTTTGGCGAGCCCCATCATCGCGCCATCGCCGCGCGCCGCACCGACCAGCGGCAGGGTGCCCTGCACCAACGCCATCAGCGCCGCCAGGATCAGCGCGAAATGGCCGACCTCTGCGATCATTGGCGCCGGCCCGTTTGGGTGTGGGTCATTATTTGGTGCCTCCGGGCTTGGCCTCGCCGGCCTTGTCCTTGTTGTAGTGCTTCCAGCGCCCGGATTTCTTCAGCGCGTCGGCGACTTCGCGCGGCATGTAGTTCTCGTCGTGCTTGGCGAGGATCTCGGTTGCGCGAAAGGTCCCGTCGGGTGTGAGCGCCCCGTTGGCGACAACGCCCTGGCCCTCACGGAAAAGGTCGGGAAGGATGCCGGTATAGGCGACCCGAACGGCGCTGGAGCCGTCGGTGACGCGGAAGGCGATGGTTTTGCCCTGCCGCTGGACACTGCCTTTCACGACCAGCCCGCCAATGCGAAAGCGCTTTCCGGGCCCGACCTTCTTCGCCGCCACATCCGAGGGCGAGTGAAAGAAGACGATGTTCTGCTCCAGCGCGGAAAGCACCAGGACGGCGGCGACGGCCAGCACGCCCAGCGCGCCGCCGATCATTGCCATGCGTTTGTGTTTGGGCTTCATCTAGACCTTCGCGTTTTCGCCTGGTACAGCGCTCGACTTTGGTTCGGCGGAACGCGTGCGACGGCGGCGCGGACTTTCCGGGGCCGCGGCTTCGAGCGCGCGCAAGGTGGCTTCGCGCGAACGCAGCGTGCGCAGGCTGGAAATCAGGAAGCCCACCAACACCGCAAATGCAATGCCGAAAGCCGGCCACACGTATTCCGCATAACCGCCCATTTCCAAAAAACTGGCGATCTTGTCCATGGTTACGATCGTTCCGCCGCCGTTACCGTTCGCAGGTTTGTTCGATGAGGCTTGCCGGTATTAGGTAGACACTGGATAGCCGGTTGTTAAGTCACAGTTTCTTGCATTCTCGTGTGGTTAGAATACGGCAGCGAAAACTGCCCCGAACGTGGCCGCCCCGGCTCGCTCGCGCCCAGCTCAGCTGCCGAGCTGCGCCAGACGCAGGGCCCGGATCCGCGCCCCCACGAGTTCGCTGCGCATGCGCACCAGCACCATGGTCGCGAAATAGAAGGTGAAGCCGAAAGCCAGCAGCAGCAAGGGGATCAGCATCGTCGGATGGATCGTCGGCCCCGAGAGCTTGATGACGCTGGCGGGCTGGTGGAGGGTGTTCCACCAGTCGACCGAAAACTTGATGATCGGCACATTGATCACGCCGACGAGTGCCAGGATCGCCGCCGAGCGGGCGCCGCGCGTGGCGTCATCGAAGGCATTCATCAGGCCGATATGCCCCAGATAGAGGAAGAATAGCACCAGTACCGAGGTCAGGCGCGCGTCCCAGACCCACCAGGTGCCCCACATCGGCTTGCCCCACAGCGATCCGGTGATCAGCGCCAGCAGCGTGAATCCCGCCCCGAGCGGGGAAGCCGATTTGGCGAAGAGGTCGGCCAGCGGGTGCTTCCAGATCAGCGCCACGGCGCTGGCGGCGGCGATCGCCACATAGACGAAGAGCGCCATCCAGGCTGAGGGCACGTGGACATACATGATGCGCACGCTGTCGCCTTGCTGGTAGTCGGCCGGCGAGGCGAAGAGCGCGAAATAGAGGCCGGCGGCGATAAGGACCACCGTCACCCCGGCGAACCACGGCAACAGCCGCCGCGCCAGCCGCATGAAGCGCCCCGGATTGGCAAAGCGATGAAGCGATGTGGACAGTCGGGCCACGGTTCGATCGAGCCTCTATTGATGCAAGAGAACGCTGGTATGCCACGGCGCTGGCGGCTGGCGTTTGATCTTAATCACAGAACCCTATCTAGTCATTCGATCGCCTGTCGCAAAGCCGCCGCGGCGGCAAAGGGCGCAAGGGCAAGGGCAAAAAGCGACAGGCCCCCCAGGATGAGTAGGCGCGGGCCGGCGCCCAGGCCGAAGATCGCGGCATCGACCGCGCTGACGCCGAAAATCAGCACCGGAATATAAAGCGGCAGCACCAGCAGCGAGAGCAGCACGCCGCCACGCCGGGCGCCCAATGTCAAGGCGGCGCCAATCGCTCCGATCAGCGTGAGCGCAGGCGTTCCCAGCGCCATCGCCGCGATCAAGACGCCGTAGCCGGCAGGATCGAGGTTGAGCAGCAGGCCGAGCACCGGCGCGGCGACCACCAGCGGCAATCCCGTGGTGAGCCAGTGCGCCAGCGCCTTTGAGAGCACGACGAGCTCCAACGGCACCGGCGCCAGCGACAGCCATTCGAGCGAGCCGTCCTCGTAGTCGCCCGCGAAGAGGCGCTCCAGCGCCAGCATCGAGGCCAACAGGGCCGTTACCCAGAGGATGCCGGGGGCGATCTTGGCGAGGGTCTCGGGGGAGGAGCCGACGCCGAACGGGAAGAGGATCACCGTCAGCACGAAGAAGACGATCACCATCATCGTGTCGCTGCCCAGGCGCAGCGCCAGGCGAAGATCGCGGCCGGCAATGGCGCGCAAGGCCCGGATCATTCGTTGGCCTCGAGCGCCGGCGTGGGCGCGAAGCGCTCCAGCGCCAGTGTCTCCGCATCGGGCAGCGCGACGTCCGTGTGCGTGGCGAGCGCGACCATGCCACCGGTCTTGCGGTGCGCGGCGATGGCGGCTTCCAGTCGCGCGACCGAGGCGGCGTCGAGGCCGGTCGTCGGCTCGTCCAAGAGCCACAGCGCCGCGGGCGCGGCAAGCAGCCGGCTCAGCGCCAGACGCCGGCGCTGGCCCGAGGACAGCAGGCGCACCGGAAAGTCGGCGAGGCGCAACAGATCGAAGGCCTCGAGCGCGGCGGTCGTGGCGGCGGCCGGATCGTCGGCGCCATAGAGACGGGCCCAGAAACGCACGCTTTCGTCCACTGTGAGAACCGGCTTGGCGGCGTCCAGGTGGCCGATAAAGGCAAGGCGGCTCCCATGGGTCTCGCGGTCCTTCGTCACCGTGGCGCCGTCCCAGGTGAGCGCGCCCGCCGCCGGGCGGATGAACCCCGCCATCACGCGCAGCAAGGAGGATTTACCGCTGCCATTGGGGCCGGTCAGGCGCAACGCCCCGCCGTCGGACAAGGCGAAGGAGAGATCCTTGAAGACCAGGCGCTCGGCCCGCACGCAGGCGAGCGCCTCTCCGGCGAATTCAGCCATATGTGGCGGCTCCCTCCCGGCCATCCTCACGCGCGCGGCAGGCGCGGCGGCGGGATCATAGCTCATATGGCCGGGCGGAATCCCAATCCCCATCGTCGGCCCGCGGCGGCGGGATTTGGGCGGCTTTTGGGGTCCCAAAGATATTCGGGGCCCCAAAGTAAGAGCGGCCAACGGAGGGGGGGTCCGTTGGCCGCGAGGTTCCAGCTCGGGGAAGCTGGAATAATGAGGCTTGGGGGGAGCCTCATTCAGAGGGGAGGTTGTTAATGCTGCCTATATTGGCAGTCAATATGGTCCAGTAAGGCCTAGAAAATGGCGAAAATAAGGTTTTTGCGCCTCGAAGCCGTCCAATTCGGCGTTGAGGTCATTAACCATATGATCGCCCAGGCGTTTTCCGAACCGAGACAATCCGCCCCCCGTGCGAATATTTATTGCAGATAGGCCCAAAAAGCACAAATCCGGCGGCTCCGGCTGTGCGGCCGGGCCGGGCACGCCATCAGTCGAATTTGCGGACGTCGTCGATCACCTTGCCGTCATTGGGCAGGCTGCCGGGAGCGACCAGTTCGATATTGCCGCGGACCTTGCAGACCGACTGGAAGGTCTCCGCGATCTTGCTCGCCAACGCGTCGTCGCCGCCCGCTACCTCGACCTTGAAGGCGGGGACATCCTTGCCGTCGACCGCATCAACGGTAAGCCGCGCCTTGCCGATCTCGGCGTGGCGCTTGACCACCTCGGCAATCTGCTCGGGATGCACGAACATGCCGCGGACCTTGGTCGTCTGGTCGGCGCGGCCCATCCAGCCCTTGATGCGCATGTTGGTGCGCCCGCAATTGCTGGGACCGGGCAGCACGGCGGTCAGATCGCCGGTGGCAAAGCGGATGAGCGGCGTGTCGGGATTGAGCGTGGTGACCACCATCTCGCCGACATCGCCCTCGTTGGCTACGGGCTCGCCGGTGCCGGGCACCAGCACCTCGACGATCTTGTCCTCGGCGATCGTCATGCCCTCCATCGCCGGGGTTTCGTGCGCGATGTTGCCCAGCTCGGCCGTGGCGAAGGTCTGGTAGGTCGCGATGCCGCGCTCCTTGTAGGCCGCGCGCTGTTGGGGAAAGAGCGGCCCGCCGCCGACCACGGCAAGCTCGATCGAGGAGAGATCGAGGCCGAGCTCGTCGCCCTTCTCCAGGATGATGCCGAGGTATTCGGGCGTGCCGGCATAAACGCGCGGGCGGATCTGCGCGATCACCGCCGCCTGCTGCTCGGTATTGCCGATGCCGGCGGGAATGACCGGACAGCCGAGCGCGCGCGCGCCCATGTGCAGGATCCAGGCGCCGGGGGTGAGGTGATAGGAGAACGAATTGTGGATGATGTCGCCTTTGCGCACCCCGGCGGCATAGAAGGCGCGCGCCGTCCCGAAGCCGTCGGTCCGGTCGGTCGCGAGCTCGAAGATCGGCCCGGGCGAGGTGAAGATGAGCGAGGCCGTATCCAGCGGCACGGCATTCAGGCCCGCCATGGGCGGGTCTTCCGCCATCAGTTTGATGAGGTCGTGCTTGCGGGTGACGGGGACGTCCGCCAACGCCGCGCGGCTGGTGATCGCGGCCGGGTCGATATCCTTCAGCGTCTTGGCATACCAGGCCGAGTTCGTCTTCGCATTGGCGATCTGCTCGGCCAGCGCACCCATATTCGCCGCCTCACGCGCTTGCGGATCGCGCGTTTCCAGTTCGTCATAGAAATTGGACGCAGCCATGCCGCCCCCCATCGGTTATGGTCTTTGTCTTAGTACTTCCCGCCGCGTGCCGCCCGCGACCGGATCCAGTTTTGGCTAGCCGGTCAGGCGAGCCAGCGTTTCCGCCGCTTGTAATGTTTGACGTCACGATAGCTCTTGCGTCCGCTGGTGCTGAGGCCGAGGTAGAATTCCTTGACGTCCTCATTGTCGCGCAGATTGGCGGCTGGGCCGTCCATGACCACGCGGCCGTTCTCCAGAATATAGCCGTAATCGGCGAAGCGGAGCGCCATGTTGGTGTTTTGCTCGGCCAGCAGGATCGAAACGTTCTGTTCTTCGTTCAAGAGCTTGACGATCCCGAAGATCTCCTCGACCAACTGCGGTGCCAGGCCCATCGAGGGCTCGTCGAGCAGCACCATGCGCGGCCTTGACATCAGCGCCCGGCCGATCGCGGTCATCTGCTGCTCGCCGCCGGAAACATAGCCGGCCTGCGAGCTGCGCCGCTCCTTGAGGCGCGGGAAATATCCGTAGACCATCTCAAGGTCCTTGGAGATGGCACCCCTGCCGTCGCGCCGCGAATAGGCGCCGGTGAGCAGGTTCTCCTCGACGGTCAAATGTCCAAAACAATGGCGCCCCTCCATAACCTGGATAATGCCCTTGCGGACCAGGTCGGTGGGGTTGAGGCGGTCGACCCGTTCGCCGAAATATTCGATCGAGCCCTTGGTCACCTCGCCGCGTTCGGTGCCGAGAATATTCGACACCGCCTTCAAGGTGGTCGTCTTGCCGGCGCCGTTGGCCCCGAGGAGGGCAACAATACCCCCCTCGGGAACCTCGAGCGAGACACCCTTCAACACGAGGATCACGTGATCGTAGATCACCTCGATGTTGTTGACGTTGAGTAACGTGTGTCTGGCCGTGGTCATCTCATTCCAAAGAGTTTGGAGCGGGTGCGTTGATCCGCAAGTCGTAGAAACGCGTCCGGGGAGCAAGCACGCAACCGTATCTGCCCCCCGGAAACGGTCATAGAAGTCCTACTCTTCCTTGCTGCGAAGAGCCTCGGACAAAATACGAACCAGCTCGGCATGCTCCGGAGCCACACGGACCGTTACCGCAACGTTGGTATCGCAGCCGGGTCGCTTTGCGTAGTTGAACTTGCCGGCCTCATCGATCGCGGCCTTTTTGACCTGATCGCGTACCATGCCCCGCATCGGTTTAATCCAGTCGCTGACCATGTTCCACTTCTTGCCGTCCCACTGCTGGATGCGCAGCAGGCCGTTGCCTTCATGGTTGGCGCAGGAAACGCTGAAGGGGCGCGTGAAGCCCTCCATGCCGTGTGCTTTCAGGCGCGCGGCCGTGAGGTTCATGTTCTCCAGCCCCTCGCGCACATGCTCGCCGGTGATGGTCTTGCCATGCTTCTTGATGGCATAGCGAACTGCCTCGGTGTGCAGCAGCCCGTTGAGCAGGGAACGGTTGTAGAGAACTTCGCCGAAGTTGTTCTTCTTCGCCGCGGCGAGATCGCCCTTGTAGACGTGCTTGAGGATGTCCTGATGGACCGGGAAGCCAGTGCCGGTCGCATGCAGTGTCGCGGCACGATAGCCGATGGCGGCCTTGCCGTTCGGCACCACGTCGGGTTCAGCGCCCGACCACCAGACGCCGATGAACTTGTTGACCGGGAAGCCAACTTCCGAGGCGCGCTGGATCGCCGTCGCGTTCATCTGGCCCCAGCCCCACATGATCATCCAGTCCTCGCGGCCGCGGACGATCTTGCGCCACTGCGAGCGCTGGTCGGCCATCGATTTGCCAGGGACCGAGTAGGTGTTGAGTTCAAAGCCGAATTGCTTGGCGAGCGCCTTGAAGACGGGGATTGGCTCGCGGCCGTAGGACGATTCCAGGTAGATGAAACCGATCTTCTGGCCCTTGAGCTTGTCCATGCCGCCACGCTGGGCGCCGATATATTTGATGATGCCGGTGGCCTGGCTCCAATAGGTCATCGGGAAATTGAAGACCCACGGGAAATACCGGCCGTCTGCCGCGGCGCTCATGCCGTAGCCCATCGACAGGATCGGAACCTTGTCGATCGGCGCCTTCGGGACGAGCTTGTAGGTGAGGCCCGTCGAGAACGGGGCCACCAACATCATGGTGCCATGCTTGGACTTCAAGCGCTCGTAGCACTCCACACCCTTGGCGGTATTATAGCCGAACTCGCATTCCTCGAACTTGATATTCACGCCCTCGATGCCGCCGTCGCGCTTATTGAGAAGCGTATACCAGTCGCGGAAACCGTTCGCGATCGGTGTGCCGTTGGGCGCGTATGGACCGGTGCGATACGTCAGCATCGGAAAAAACACATCCGCTGCTGCCGGCGTCGCCACTATTGGCGCGGCGATCGCAGCGCTGGCCGCGATCCCTAGAGTAATTTTTCTGAGATTCATCTGTTTCCTCCCTGTTGAGCGTAACGTCGGTCGTTTGTCTGCACTCGCATACACTTACCGAACTCTACACACTGACTTTAAACTAGGCAATTCGACCACCCGGTCGATCGCAAGCAGATGTCCCAATTGGGCGAGGGACACTGCCCATTCCAGCACTTCTCTCAGGGCTAGTGAGGGAAGGGCCATAAACGCAATTTTTCTTTCCCGATCTGCCATAGCCGGGCGAGACCGTGGGGCTCGACGATCAAGAAGAATATGATCGCGGCGCCCAGCACCATGAAACGGATGTGCTGCACGACGTGCGAGGGGATGGACAACCCGAAAGCATCCGGGACGTTGTCGATCAGCACCGGCACGAGGGTGATGAAGATCGCGCCGAAGATCGACCCGATCACTGTGCCGAGGCCACCGATCACCACCATGAAGAGGATCGGGAAGGAGATCAGCAGGATGTCGAACCCTTCTGCTTCGGCGTTCTCCAAAATATAGAAAGCATAGAGTGCGCCCGAGACACCGATGATGTACGAGCTGACCGCGAAGGCGAGCAGCTTGGTGCGCATGGGACGGATCCCGATCAACTCGGCCGCGATATCGAAATCGCGAATGGCCATCCATGAGCGGCCGATGCGGCTGCGCGTCAGGTTCTTTACGATCACGCCGAAGATAACAAGAAATGTCAGGCAAATCAGGTACTTGGTCGACGCGGCCGTCTTCGGACCCATTATGTCGATACCGAAGAGCGTCGAGGGCGGGGCCGCGATGGTGGCCGAGGTCGAATAGTCGGTGAACCAGCCCACGGTCTGAAACAGCCACTCGAGGAAGAACTGCGCCGCCAGCGTCGCGACGGCGAGATAAAAACCCTTGATGCGCAGGCTGGGGATACCGAACAAAACCCCGAATGCCGCGGCAAATAGCCCGGAGATCAGAACCACGATCAGAATGTTCACGTCGGGCATGAACTGATGCAGCTTGTAGGTGCTGTAAGCGCCCACCGCCATGAACCCGCCGGTGCCAAGCGATATTTGTCCGGCATATCCGGTCAGCACGTTCAAGCCCAGAGCCGCCAGGCCGAACACGCAGACCGGCAGCAGGATCACCTCATACCAGTAGGAGCTGGCGATCATGGGCACGACCGCGTACGCGATCAGCAGCAGAAGCGCGATCCCGATCTTGTCCTGCAAGATCGGGAACACCGCCGAATCGGCCGGGTAGCTGGTTTTGTACTGTCCGGCTTCGCGGTAAAACATGCCCCTAGACCCTCTCGATGATCTTTTCGCCGAACAATCCCTGCGGCCGGAACAGCAGGATTACCAGCGCCAGCACATAGGCGAACCACTCCTCGATCGAGCCGCCGAAATAATCGCCCCAATAGAGCTCGGCGATCTTCTCGCCAACGCCGATGATGAAACCGCCGACAATGACGCCGGGCACGGACGTAAACCCGCCGAGGATCAGCACAGGCAGCGCCTTGAGCGCGATGATCGCAAGCGCGAAGCTGGCCGCGCCGCCCGAGATGCCCCAGAAGATACCGGCGACCAAGGCGACCACGCCGGCGACCGACCACACGACCACCCACATCGCATTCAAGGGGATGCCTACCGACAGCGCGGCCTGATGGTCGTCGGCCACGGCGCGGAGCGCGCGGCCGACCGGCGTCTTTTGGAACATGAGCGCCAGCAGCGCCACCATGATCGCCGAGCAGATGGCAGCGGTAAGGTCGACCTTTTGTAGGGTCAGCCCACCCTTGAGATTGCCCCCGAAGAGGTGAAGCGGTCCGCGTTCAATTCCCAAGGCCGCGGCCGGCACCGACTGATTGTTGCCCCCGAACACGGTTTCGCCGAACCCTTCCAGGAAAAAGAAGAGCCCGATCGTGGCCATGAAAAGGATGATCTCTTCCTGCCCGACCATCGGGCGCAGCACCAGGCGCTCAACGAGGTAGGCCAGCCCGACCATCATCGCGATCGTCACCGGGATCGCCAGCCAGACATTCATCGAGATCGTGACGAAGGCTTTCAGCCCGAAGATTGCCGTGATGAGCGCAAGCACGATGCCGACGAACATTGTTCCGGTTCCGGCCCGTGCCTTGGCCGGTGTCTTGGCCTTGCTAGTCAGCAGGACCGCACCGGCGATCACGAGACCGAGGCCGAAGAACCACCACAGGTTTACGTCATAGCCCTTTTCCAGGCTGATCATCGCCAGCACAGCGAACACGACCATGATGCCCTGGGCGAAGTTGAACACGCCCGATGCCTTGTAGATCAGCGCGAATCCAAGCGCGACCAGCGAATACATCAGGCCCGCCATAGTGCCGTCGATGATCGCCTGGACGAGATCCATCGGCCGCTCCCACATGTCCGAGAGCGGCGCGACGACCAGACCGATAAGCCATTCGGGCAGTGCCCCGGCGGCGTTGAGCTGGAAAATGATGAAGATGATCACCGCGGCCGCGACCACCGAGGTGGCGGCCTTGGCCCCGCGCAGTTGCCACATGTCTTTCAGTGCGAGAGCGCTCATGGTGCGCGGTACTCCTGCATCAATTGGCAACGGGCCTTGAGATCAAAATCCATCAACAATCAGCCCTCTTCGTGGGGGATACCCAGATAGGCGTCGATAACGTCCTGGTTCCCCCGCACTTCTTCGGGCGGACCATCGGCAAGCTTGCGGCCGTAATCGAGCACCACGACGCGGTCTGAAATATCCATGACCACGCCCATATCGTGCTCGATGAGTGCGATCGTGGTGCCGAATTCATCGTTCACGTCGAGGATGAAGCGGCACATATCCTCCTTTTCCTCGACATTCATGCCGGCCATCGGCTCGTCGAGCAGCAGAAGCGTCGGCTCGGCCGCGAGCGCACGGGCCAGCTCAACGCGCTTCTGCAGCCCGTAGGGCAGCCGCCCGGCGGGCACCCGGCGGATGGCCTGGATGTTCATGAACTCGATGATCTTCTCAACGAAAATCCGGTTTTCGATCTCGTCCCTTTGCGCCGGGCCCTTGTAGATCGACTCGAGCATGAAATCGCAGCCGGAGATCACGGCGCCCGGGAACCAGCTGATCGGCAGGGATGCAATTCTGAAGGCGCGGCTATTGCGATGGGCACGCACCAGACCGCCGATTGCGCCGTCGCCGTCGGCCACGCGGTTTACCTTCTGACGCAATACGCCCGGCATTTTGAGCAATCGCCCGGTCATGATGTTGTCCAGCACGCTCATGCCGGCAAACAAGGCGACGTTCTGGAAGGTTCGCGCGATACCCGAATTGGCCGCCTCGTATGGCCGCATCTGGCTGCGCGTGACGCCTTGGTAGGTGATGGTGCCGTCCTGGGGATGGTAGAAGCCGTTGATGCAGTTGAGCATCGATGTCTTGCCCGCGCCGTTGGGCCCGATAATGGCGAGGATTTCGTGCTCGCGGATCTCAAAACTCACATCGGAGATTGCTCGCACACCGCCAAAAGACAGGCTGATGTTCTCGGCCCTGAGGATGACATCGCCCAGCTTTTTTTGCGGCGGAACATTGTCGCCTCGGGTGGACGCGCCGGCATCCTCGGGCTTTGCGGGTTTCGCGTCGCTCATTGCTTCATTGGGTGGTGCCATGCTTGCTCACGCAGCTTTTTGAGCCGAATCTGGGGCGGTCTCGGCCCTATTCGCCCCGCGGATTTTGAGATCCGCATTGACTGTGCCCGTGCGGCCGTCCTCGAAGGTCACTTGCGCTTCGACCTTGACGCGTTCCTGATCGGAATACAGCGCATTGATGATCTGGTCGTATTTCTCGGCGATGAAGCGCCGCCGCACCTTCCTCGTGCGGGTCAGCTCGCCGTCATCGGCGTCCAACTCCTTATGGAGCAGGACAAACCGTCTGATCTGGGTTCCCGAGAGGTTTGAGTCCGCGGCGAGGTCGGCATTGACTTGTTCCACATTCGCCTGGATCTGGTCGTAGACCGCGTCTCTCTCCGCCAGGTCCTGATAGCTGCCATAGGCGATGCCGGTGCGTTCGGCCCAGTTTCCAACGGCCTCCAGGTCAATCGAGATCATTGCCGCGACCATGTCACGTTCGTGGCCGAAGGCGACCGCTTCCTTGATGAATGGGAAGAATTTCAGCTTGTTCTCGATAAACTTGGGCGGGAATATCGTGCCGTCCGTCATCCGGCCGACATCCTTGGCACGGTCGATGATGCGCAGATGCCCCTCGTCGTCGAGGAAGCCGGCATCGCCGGTATGCACGAAGCCGTCCTCGGTCTTGGTTTCCTTCGTCGCCTCGGGGTTCTTGTAGTACTCCTGGAACACGCCGGGGCTGCGGAACAACACTTCGCCGTTTTCGGCGAATTTGAGCTCGACCGTGTCGATCGGAATGCCGACGGTATCGGAGCGCACGCCGGCATTTGTCTGGATCGTGATGAATACGCTCGATTCCGTCTGGCCGTAGAGCTGCTTCAGGTTCATGCCCATCGATCGGAAAAAGATGAAGATGTCGGGTCCGATCGCTTCGCCGGCGGTGTAGGCCAGGCGCACGCGGGAGAAACCCAGCGTGTTCTTGAGCGGTCCATAGATCAACAGCGCGCCGAGTTTGTAGTTGAGGCGGTCGATGATCGAGACCGGTTCGCCGTCGAGGATCTTGATCCCCACCTTGCGCGCCAGCTTCATGTAGTAGTCGAACAACCGGCGCTTGAACCAGGCGGCATCCTCCATGCGGATGCGGACCGTCGTCAGCAGGTTCTCGAAGATCGCCGGCGGGGCGAAGAAATACGTGGGGCCGATCTCGCGCAGATCCTGCAGCACGGTGTTGGCGCTCTCCGGGCAGTTGACGCAGAAGCCGGCGATATAGGCCTGCGCCATGGAAAAAGCCGCATCGCCGACCCAGGCCATCGGCAGGTAGGCGAGAATCTCGTCGCGCTCGGTAATGCCCTCGAAGTTGATGGCCTCGCGGGCCATCAGAATGACGTTGTCGAAGCTCAGCATCACGCCCTTGGGCGTTCCGGTGGTGCCGGAGGTGTAGTTGATGATGGCGGTGTCGGAACCACTGCCTTTGGCGATTTCGGTTTCGTAGAAATCGGGGTTCTGCTCCATGAACTCGCGGCCGCGGCGTTTGACCTCTTCCATGTTGAACAGCCAGGTCTCGTCGTAGTTCAGCATGCCGCGCGAGTCGCCAAAGATGACCCGCTCGAGTTTGGCGCAGCGATCCTTGACCTCGAACATCTTGTCGACCTGCTCCTGGTCTTCGGCGACCACGAAGCGGATGTCGGCATGTTCCAGGACGAATTGCATCTCGTTGGCGGCCGAATCCTGATAGACCGGCACTGGGATCGCACCCAACGCCTGCGCTGCGATCATCGACCAGTAGAGATAGGGACGGTTATCGCCGACGACGGAGACCTTGTCGCCGCGCTTCAGGCCGAGGGCGGCATAGCCGCAGGCGATCTCGCGGACGTTATGGCGAACGTCGGCCCAGGTAAATTCCTGCCAGATGCCCCACCACTTGACCCGTGTCGCCGGCCGCTTGCCGCGATGCTCGGCATTGTATTCGAGCAGCTTGGGAAAAGTGTCGTAGGCATCAGACGTCGCCATCCAGCCCTCCTTCCGAGGATCGATTGACCGCTCAAGATTCGGGAAGACATCAATGGTCTGGCGAGCTGAACACGTCTGCGCACCCACGCATCGCCGACGCGGTCGCATGGGGCCGCACCACGAACACGAAACCTCCCGAAGTCCCTGACTGTTATTGCTCTTATTGGCTCAGAGACGTGCCTAGCTAGACAAATACACCCGGGAAATCAAGCTGCGCGTGAACACAAATCAGTGCGCAGATGGGCTCGCGCCCAGCGACCGGCGGGTCTCGCGGCGCAAGGTCGGCGATATGCCTTAGGATACCGTGGGTGCGTAGCGGAAGAGGCCATCGGGGCCGCGCTCGCAGCTTAGCCGGCCCTGTTTTTCCAGATAGGCAAGATGGGCCAATGCTTCACCCATCGCGAAGCCGCGCTGGAAAAGATCGAGCTCGCGGCCAACGCCAAACAGGACGGGAACGACATCGAATGCCGTCATCGGCCGG
>Ga0209633_10001464_pt1 | contig 24099 bp, 25 predicted proteins | sample Cruoilmetagenom1_FD_187290 | JGI IMG/M metagenome (GOLD analysis project Ga0209633, IMG submission 187290) | Oil polluted marine microbial communities from Coal Oil Point, Santa Barbara, California, USA - Sample 1 (SPAdes) (version 2) | ecosystem: Environmental > Aquatic > Marine > Oil seeps ...
ATGGACGATATGAAAAATAGCTCGGGCTCTAAGCTGAAACGTACTGCTGAAGTTTGGGAAGGTTATACAATTCCTGCAGAATATTTAGTATTGGTAGAGTGGGATTCACTGTGTGCAGCACAAGCTGGTATGCCACACGTAAATGTGAAACCTGAATTGTTATTTGTGCACGGACCAAAAGTGTTAAATAACTGCTTACACATGCCCAGTGTAAAGATCTCTGATTCAATGTTTAGAGAACAAAGTTATCGGGACATTCTTAATGGTAATAAATAGTTAAAAGATACTCCTGTCTTTTTTAGAAAATTTTTAGAAGTATAAGTAGAAGGAGTTTCATACAGTTAGTTTTGAATAGATAAAATAATTTCTTTAGCTAAAAAAAGGCCGCTTTAAAAGCGGCCAAAATCACATCGAAGGAAATTTATTATTAGAAGTTTAGCTATATCGAGTGCTAACATTTTCACTATCATTTAGTGCAACTTGATAGCGACGAATACCTTTAAAAATTGCTTTGGCAAGTTTTTCTTGATAACGAGCAGTTTTGAGTCTTTTCTCTTCCATTGAATTGCTGATAAAAGCTGTTTCAACTAGCATTGATGGAATATCTGGTGATTTCAATACAGCAAAAGCGGCACTTTCAACACTGTGACGTAGTAGGCGATTTACACCACCTAGTTCCTTGAGAACACCATTCGCTAATCCCAGGCTTTTATCAATGGTATCTGAAAGAGATAAATCTAAAAGTAGTGATGAAACAACGGGATTGCCACGTCCAGAATGACCTGTAACTCGTGATTCATATGAATTTTCGTTTCTTGCCAACCAACGAGCAGATGCACTAGATGCGCCTCTTTCTGATAAAATATAAACTGAGGAACCAGTTAGTTTGCGATTTGGATTGGCATCAGCATGAATTGATATAAACAAATCTGCTTTTTTGGCGCTTGCCTTGAGGATTCTTTTTCGCAAGGATATATAGTAGTCACCATCTCTGATCATAACCGCCTTCATTCCGGGTTGTCGATCAATCTGCTTTTTTAAGCGTTTCGCAATTTGCAGTGCAATATGCTTTTCTTTTGTTCCTCTTCTACCGACTGCTCCAGGGTCTTTACCGCCATGCCCAGCATCTATAGCAATCGTTATGGGCTTGTTGCTAACACCAAAAGTAACGGCACTGATAGCTTTTTTTAATGGCTGTGGACTTGATTTCTTACTTTGGCTAGGACTAAAGGCAACTTCCAGCAAATAGCCTGAACCGTGAGGCGTTAACTTTGTGCTTGCCTTAGTTTTATTAGCCATATCCAGCACAACACGAAAGTCTTTTTTATTTCTTGATGACTGTCTAATGCTTGTAATAAGTTGTTTTGTTTTAGAATTGCGCCCAATGGTTAATCTGGATTTGGCTTGGGTATTTTCAAAGTCTATGACGATCCTGTTCGGAGAGGTCAGAATAAAGAATTTGTGGCGCACGGATTTATCTAGCTCGAATACGAGACGTTGTGACCCATTGTCACTTTTTTTAAGTGAGACTGAAGTGATATTTGTGCTCCGTCCTTTGGCAAAAGCTTTTGGTACGATACTGGTTGTTCCAGCGACACCTAAAACCTTAGCAAAAGTCAGCACGAAGTCTCTGCGCTTTTGACTGCTAGTTTTCATCATTCCCCAATGATCTAGAATAATCAAAGCCCAATTCGATTATTCAGTTTTCCAATTCTAATCTATTAAATTGTAATAGAAGGTGAAAATTATAATTATTTCCCTTCTTCGTTGCCACTAGTAAAACCCAGTAGCGATGTTTTTTCAAGTGGTTTTTATAATTATTTACTAAACTATTGTTTTTAAATAATAATACGGCCTTTAATAACTTCTACAATTCGGCTATTACCCTGATAAAGAATGTTAAGATTTAAATCTTCTTCGGGTAAAAAGCCCTTTGCTTTTTCTGGCCACTCAAGCAAACACAAGTTATCACCCTGCCAATAATCACGACCGCCAATATATTCCAACTCCTCTGGGTCACCTAGTCGATATAGATCAAAATGATAAACCATGCGCCTCTCAAACTGGTATGGTTCTACCAATGTATAAGTGGGGCTTTTAACAATTCCTTTGAAGTCAAGATGACGTAGTAAACCTCGTACAAGAGTCGTTTTACCTGCGCCCAGTTCACCATTTAAAAGGATAATTCCCCCCTTCGGAAATTGGTCTGCAATCTTTCCACCCAATTGCATCATAGCTTTTTCATTTTTTATATTAATTTTTTGATTAGTCATCGCTAGTTACATTGTTCACTTGCATTCTTAGGTATGGAAATAAATCGCTGGCAAGCAGCCCTCTTTCACCTTTTTTGGCGGCAAAATCAGCGGCTTTGGCGTGTACATAAACCCCAGCGCTTGCGGCATCAAAAAGGGACAAGCCCTGTGCCACTAGTGCGGCAATTACACCAGTCAGCACGTCACCCATTCCACCACTTGCCATTCCTGGGTTTCCAGCGTCACACACCTTTATATACACTCCATCAGAAACCATACTACCAGCACCTTTTAAAACACAGACTCCCTGATACTTTTCTTGTAAATCCGCAATGCTTTGATAACGGTTTTTTTCTATCAAAGCAGTTTCTATATTTAACAAACGCGCGGCTTCAGCCGGATGAGGCGTAAGTACCCAGTTATTATTGGCTAAATTGATGTCGCTTTGAAGTGCGAGTAAATTGAGTGCATCGGCATCTAGCACTTTAGGTTTATTTGACGTTAGCACTAATGCAAGTAAGCCCTGAGCCCATTTTGATTTACCTAAGCCGGGCCCGATGGCAATAACACTCGCTTTTTCTAGTAGTGGCTTAAGCTGATCAGATTGTTGTACTGGGTTAACCATTAGCTCGGGGCGATTTAAGTTAAGGGAATCAGCATGAGATGGGTGAGTCGCTACCGTAACCAAGCCTGCTCCTGTACGTAGGCCAGCTTCTGCGGCAAGACGAATTGCGCCACTCATGCCAGCTGCACCGCCTATGAATAAAATATGTCCAAAATTACCTTTGTTGCTGTAATACAATCTGGGGTGTAGTGTTTGTTGAATAATTGATTCTGGGATAAGGCTCTTATTAACTGGATCGCTTAATTGTTGATAAACCTCAGCAGGCATATCTAAACTATCAAACTCCAGTTTTCCAGTATAATCTCTAGCTTGTCCCGTTAATAAACCACATTTCATACCAATAAAAGTGATACATAAATCAGCTTGTATTGCGACGCCTAAAACCCTACCCGTATCCGCATTCAAACCTGATGGAATATCAACAGATACTATTCGGGCTGGACTATGGTTGATAGCAGTAATGGCATCTGCCCAATCTCCTTTAACATCACGGTCTAGGCCTGTGCCAAATATGGCATCAATCACTACATCCACTTCAAGTAGTTTTTTATCAAATGCCAGAGACTTCGCCCCTGTTTTCAGGTACGCATTTCTAGCACTTAAGGCATCTCCTTTTATAGAGTCTTCATTGCCCAGTTGAATCAGGTTAACCTTGAGTTTTGCCTCTAATGCCAGTATCGCTATGATGAAACCATCACCACCATTATTTCCCGTGCCACATACAACAGTGATAGTTTTGGTAGCAGGGTAAGATTTAAGCAAAGCCTTAAATGTAGCTTGTGCAGCTCGCTTCATTAAAACAATACCCTGAATGCCAAAGTCTTCTATGGCAATGAAATCGAGTTCTCTGACTTGATTGCTTGAATATAAATTAATAGAGGTGCCCATTGATTTTTACGGTGTTAAAATAGTCCTAATGAAGCATATCACGAGCAAGCTCCTTAATCAGTGGGCACAAGAACTAGGTTTCCAGAAATTGGGAATCACTGACATTGATTTGGCAGAAACAGAATCTGTTTTGCATAAGTGGCTTGCTAAAGGATTTCATGGAGATATGGAATGGATGCAACGTCATGGTACAAAGCGCACTCGTCCTGCAGAATTAGTGCCTGAGACCATTCGAGTTATCAGCGTGCGCATGAACTATCGACCAGTGCAAAAGCATGATCCCATAATGGTCCTAAATCATCCGGAATTAGCCTATATCTCGCGTTATGCATTAGGGCGTGATTATCACAAAATGATGCGTAAACGACTGCAAAAGCTGGCTAAACGATTACAGTTAGAATTAGTAAAAAGTGGTTTTGATCTGCAATATCGTGTGTTTGTTGATAGTGCCCCTGTGATGGAAAAACCGCTTGCTGCCAAGGCTGGTTTGGGCTGGGTTGGCAAACATACCAATGTATTGAGTGAGGATACTGGCTCATGGTTTTTTCTGGGTGAAATTTATACTAATTTGCCTTTGGAGACCTCCCAAGCAGTAGATAACCATTGTGGTGATTGTACAGCTTGTATAGATATCTGCCCAACCAAAGCTATTATAAAACCCTATGTATTGGATGCGCGTCGCTGCATTTCATATCTCACCATTGAACATAAAGGAGTGATTGCGGAAGAATTCAGGGAAGCAATTGGAAATAGAATATATGGTTGCGATGACTGCCAGTTGGTATGTCCATGGAATCGTTTTGCCAAAGATGCTGATCAGGATGACTTTTCAATTCGTAATAAACTTGATTCTGCGGGTTTATTAACACTCTTTAACTGGACTGAAGTAGAATTCCTTAAAAACATGGAAGGTTCGCCAATTCGACGTATTGGTTTTGAGCGTTGGCAAAGAAATATTGCAATAGCACTTGGTAATGCGCCAAAATCTCCAATAATAACTAATACGCTTCAAGAAAAGTATCAACATTCATCTGAAGTTGTTCGCGAACACATTAACTGGGCGCTGAAAAGATAATTCCATTGAGCACTTATAAACTGCCATCTGCCCAGTTATTGATCAATTTAGCTGGTATATGATAGATTGGTAGTTTAGTGTGCCTTGAAACTTCTGGTATTCAGATTGCTCTAAGGGCTTGCAGGCTAAATAGTTTGCATAACATAAAATATGGAAAACAAGGGAATGTTAAAGAAATCACTACTTTTTTTATGTCTTACGCTTTTATATAGCGTTCCAACATTTGCTGAAATAAATGCTTCCAGTATTTACTCTTTTGCTGAAAAATCAGTTTATCAGATACTGGTTATTAATAAGCAGACTGGTAAAAAATCCAGCATTGGCTCTGGTTTTGTTGTTTCTAAAAGTAATATTCTGGCGACTAACTACCACGTGGTTAGTGAATTTATTAATGATCCGGATGTGTACTCACTGCAATTTCAATCAACAGGTGGTGAAAAGGGCTCACTGGAGCTAATAGATTTTGATATCGTGCATGATTTGGCGGTCGTCAGAGCCAAAAAGCCTATGGGCGTTCCTTTAAAGATTTCCTTTTTACCCGAGAAAGGAGCGAGTTTGTATTCACTGGGTAACCCGCTGGATTTAGGCTTTACGATTGTTAAGGGTACTAATAATGGAATTTTGCCTAAAGATGAAGATGGCAATATTCTTTTCTCCGGTAGTTTAAACCCAGGCATGAGCGGTGGGCCTACGCTTGATTCAACGGGTAATATTATCGGTATTAACGTTGCAACATCTGGAAATGATATTAGTTTTTTGGTTCCTGCAGAATATCTGACGATTGTTCTTGATCGTCTCAAAGAGAGTAGCTTTAGTGCAGTTGATGATCGCTTTGCGCATAGTTCAGAGCAACTTCGTGCTAATTCTAAAAAAATCGTTAACAAAATATTGAATAAAAAATGGAAGGGCACCCGTATAGGATCTTTTATTGTTCCTGCTGAGCTTGATAAATCGATACGTTGCTGGGATGCAAGTCGTCCACCAAAGAAAGATGATCTTTATCGAACTTATTTCACACGCTGCTCAAATGAAGACAATATTTATATTTCAAACCGCCTTAATGCCGGTAATATTAATTACGAATATTTGTGGCTGGAGACAGACAAGCTTATACCTTCGCGCTTTTTTCGGCGTTACCAAAAGCTAAATAGTAGCGTCATTGGAGGTCATGCAGGTAAACGAGATGTCACTAATTTTTCTTGTTATACCGATTTCACTACTGTTGCGACACAGACCTTTAAAACAACGGTTTGTCGTAGAGATTACCTAAAGTTTAAAGGCTTAAGTGACATGCTATTCACGGCTGCCATGGTTGGCAAGAAAGACAAGGGCTTTCTTTTCAATCTGGATTTTACGGGTACAAACCCAGAAACAGCACTAAGCTTATTTACACGTATGCTGGAGAAATTCAAATGGCAAAAGTAATATTGGAAATCATTCAGCGTGGTGTACATAACTACCATAAAGTAGATTCATTTCCTGTCACGGTTGGGCGTGCTTTTGATAATGATGTGATTTTGCCGGATGTTACTATTTCTCCTCATCATCTTGAAATTCAAAATGAAGATGACAAGTACTTTCTACATAATCTTTCAAATGAAAATGGCACTAAATATAATGCTCAGGAATTGGGAGACACTCCTGTAGAAATTACATTGCCAGGCAGCTTTCAAATAAGTGGCTTAAGAGCAAGATTATTGCCAGCTGATATGCCAGTCGAAGCAACACATGTCAGGGACTGTAGCGGAATTTTTTGTTTATTTAATAATCCTATTTGGGCATTTTTCCTATTGTTTTCTACGATTGCCATGTACTTTTTTGGCAGTTACATAATGACCGAGGCGTCTGAAGACGTATTTTATTATTTAGATGCGGTGCTGCCACCAGTCTGGATTATGCTGGGAATAACGGTGGTGGTTTCAGGGATATGTCGTTTATTTATACATCGCTGGGAGATTATTGCTACTATCAGTATCGTATCCCTGATGTTTTTATTGCCCCAGTTATTTGAACACTTGGGTCACTTTTTTGCCTATGTGTTCACTTATGATTCACTTGAGATATGGCTAAAATATATTGCTAAGTTTATCGTCATCCCTAGTTTGGTTGCTGTCTTTATTGTAAAAGTTATTCATGCAAGATGGCTCCCTGCAGCAGGAATAGCCATATTACTGTATTCCCCATTTCTTGCTTTTCACATGTTGTCACTGGTTCGTGAGTTATCAATAAAGTCAGGTTTTTCTCCAATTCCTTTTTATAGCAAAATACTTTCACCAAGAGATTACCGTATAAACCCAACAATATCTTTGGATCAGTTCTCTAAAGAAGCGCTGAGAGCGACATCTGAGGAAGTTAAAGAAATGTTAATTGAGGCTAAGAAAAAAGAACAAGAGTCTTAGAACGTCCTATACTATTGTGAAACTTAAACTAGGTAGCATCTCGGTTAAATCTGAAATACTTAGCCATATAAAAGATAAATATAAGGGGAAAGTTTCGTTTCCTAATGATTTAGATATAATATCGCACATAAAGCGGCCTCTAAATACTACCTTCACAGCTCATGGCACCCCCCCTACTTTTTAAGGTCAGCCAGTACATTTAAACCTAGATTCCTCAGTTGACCGCTACTAGCAGGCAATAAGCTTATGATTAGTTTTAAAATTTCCGATTCATCATACTTCACCTTAAGAGTGAAAGCGCTACAGCGTAAATTATACCACTATAATGGCGTATGGCGTTGTTGTAATCGCACAGAAGGGAACAACCATTCTGTACAATTACGCCTAGCCATACACCACCACAGCAGCACACTTTACCCAGTCCAACCGAGGATTCTAGGTTAAACTTAAGGATTAAACTTATGGCAGGTTCACTTCAAGACCAGCTTCTTGGCAAGGGTCTTATCAAAAAACAAGATGCCAAAAATATTCATACTGCCAAGAAAAAGGCAGTTCAGCAAAGCCGAAAGAATAATACAGAGTTGGTAAATGAAGCATCTGAGCTGGCTAAAAAAGCAGAGCAACAGCAGAGAAATAAAAGCCAGGCTTTAAATGAGAAGCAAAAAGACGAAGCCCAGCGCAAAGCATTACTCGCTCAGATTAGGCAGATTATTGAGCTAAACAGCATTCATAAATCTCCCAAAAAAATGAGCCAGGATGAGTTGTCTGGATATAACTTCACGGATAATAATAAAATAAAAACGCTATATATTTCTCCACAAAATCACGATCTTGTTAGTCACGGTAGAATTGCGATTGCAAAATTGCATGATAGCAATGCTGAAACCTATCATCTGATTCCAGCCGACGCTGCTAATAAAATTAGTGAACGTGACAAAGAATCCATTGTTGTACTAAATGATCGTCTTGCAGAAAATGATCACGATAATAGCGCTGATGGTAGTGATGACCTTTATGCTGAATTCAAAGTACCAGATGATTTAATGTGGTAGCCTGTATTCAAGCTGTAGTAGGTAAAAGGCGCTGATGCTAACGGTTTCACACTAATAAGTGAGATGTCCGTTTTAAAAAACAAAACGACAAGCTCACTAAAAAACTAGGGGGGTGCCAGCACCCCTAGTTTTTTAGATAACCCAATGATTTGTGTGTTTAACAGGAGCGATTACCGTTAATTGCAACTGTATTTCTCTATGCTTATATCATAGGATTAGTTTTTCATAAAAAACCATAAAGATCATGAAAGCCGTTATTCAAAAAGAAAAAACAGGTTGTGCAATTGCCTCATCTGCTGCGATTGCAGGAATATCTTATGATAAAGCAAAAAAGGTTGCAGATAAGTTGGGGATTTCCGCAAGCAATAAAAAATTATGGTCTGAGGCAAATCATATACGTCAATTGCTGGCAGCGTTTAAAATAAAAACTTCAGAAAAAGAAACGCCTTTTAGTAGCTGGGAATCACTACCAGATTGTGCGCTACTATCCATTAAATGGCATATTGAAGCAGGTAAACCTTATTGGCACTGGGTTGTTTTTGTACGTGATAGCTCAGGAGAATATGTGCTAGATTCTAGTAAAAGACTCAAAAAAAATATCAGAACGGACTTCGGAAAAATAAATCCAAAGTGGTTTATAGAAGTTACAAAACAAGCATAATGAAAATTGTTTAAATCCAAGTATGGAAATTACTGACACATCATGACTGATTTTTCAAACAAAGTGCTCAAATGGTTTGATCAACACGGGCGTAAGAATTTACCTTGGCAATTAAATATAAATCCCTATCGTGTTTGGGTGTCTGAAATTATGCTCCAGCAAACGCAGGTCAAAACGGTTATCCCGTATTATAATAAATTCATGCAGTCTTTCCCTGATGTACAAACACTCGCGGATGCTAATCAGGATAGCGTATTAAAGCATTGGTCTGGGCTAGGTTACTATGCGCGGGCGCGTAATTTGCACAAAGCCGCAAAACAAGTTAGTCATGATTTTGACGGTAATTTCCCGCAAACACTAGATGAGATGCAAAGCCTCTCTGGGATTGGTCGGTCAACAGCTGCTGCCATTTTATCCATTAGTCACAATCAGGCAGAAGCCATTCTTGACGGTAATGTGAAGCGGGTTTTATGCCGGGTTTATGCGGTTGAAGGCTGGCCCGGAAAATCTTTGGTTTTAAAACAGCTTTGGAAGTTGGCAGAAAATGTGCTGCCTAAAAAAAGAAATGCAGATTACTCTCAGGCAATGATGGATTTAGGTGCGACACTTTGTACCCGAAGCAAACCGCAGTGTTGCAACTGCCCATTAAAGAGTGATTGTTTAGCACTAAAGCAACAACGGCAGATGGATTTTCCCGAAAAGAAACCTAAGAAAGCACTGCCAGAAAAAAATACTGTAATGCTAATTATAAAAAATAAAGAGCAAGCGATCTTTATGCAAAAGCGCCCTCCAACTGGGATTTGGGGTAGCCTATGGTGTTTTCCTCAGTTTGATAATAAAGAGCAGGCAAGCGAGTGGCTACAACAACAATATAACGAATCTCTTGAAAGTGCCGATAGTCTTGCTACCCTGAGTCATACATTTAGTCATTTTCGTTTGCATATTCATCCCTTGATTATTGAGTCTAAAGCCCCAATTAATCTGGGTGTGATGGAGAATAAAGACAGTCTCTGGTATAACGTCACCACAGAATTCAACGGTGGGCTTGCAGCCCCTGTTACTAAGTTAATAGATATATTGAAAGGATTTGAAAATGGCACGAATGGTTAATTGCGTAAAATTAGGTAAAGAAGCAGAAGGTCTGGATACGTTGACCTATCCGGGTGATCTCGGACAAAGGATTTACGACAGCATTTCAAAAGAAGCTTGGCAGGGCTGGGTAAACCATCAAACCATGCTGCTGAATGAATATCGATTGTCACCTATCAACCCAAAAGATCGTAAGTTTCTGGAAGAGGAAATGGAAAAATTCTTACTCGGTGAAGGCGCGTCCAATATTGATAATTTCACCCCAGAATCTTAGTACAAGCTAGTCCATGAGTGATAAAAACATCTATCAGGATTTGCAGCAATTAGGTGCTAAAAGCGAATTACCAGAGTCCCCAGATCAGGCGATTTTGGAAAGTGTTGAAAACCCGCAGGCTGATATTGATTATATGGTGCGTTTCACCGCGCCTGAATTTACCTCACTTTGCCCCATGACTGGTCAGCCTGATTTCGCACACTTAATGATCGATTATATTCCCGACAAAAAACTGGTAGAGAGTAAATCGCTAAAACTATTTCTTGGTTCATTCAGAAATCACGGTGCCTTTCATGAGGATTGCACCGTAAGCATCGCCAGAAAACTAGTGGATGAAATTGCCCCTAAGTGGATTCGCATTGGTGGCTACTGGTATCCACGTGGAGGCATGCCGATTGATGTGTTCTTTGCGCAGGGTGAAATTCCCAAAGGTGTGTGGGTGCCGGATCAAAATGTACCCTCATATCGTGGGCGAGGCTAAACAACTCCCAGTAAACTTTGCTATATTCTTGTTATCTTATTGTAATAACTGGGAGAGTAGTAATGCCATTTGTAAATATCAAAATAACCAACGAAGGTGCCAGTAAGGAACAGAAGCAGCAGCTTATCGAAGGCACCACTAAATTGCTTCAGGATATTCTAGGCAAAAATCCAAAAACCACCTTTGTCATTATTGAAGAAGTAGATACTGATAACTGGGGAATTGGTGGAATAAGTGTAACTGAACTTAGAAAGCTCCAGTAATTCTCGAATAAGTTTCTGATGCCAAAAACTAGGGGGGGTGCCATTGAGGCTGTGAAAGTATTCGTGGAACTCATAAAAATAGTTAAAATCGCCCATATTTTGCTTAAAAGCTCAGCAAATAGCGCGCTATTCGTTTCCCTTTTGTACAAAATATAAACAATTTTTCCAGATTTTTCTTTCGTCCCAGAATACTTTCACAATCTCAATGAGAAAATTTTCAAAACCTCATTCAACCAATAAGACTAAACCTTAGCAATTGCCTTTTCAATAACAGGAACTAGCTCTTCAGGTAATTTGACACTTCCAGATAAAGCAAACTGCTGAGCTTCGGGTGACATTTTTTTCCAGGTTCTGATAATAATATCAATCCACTTTTCTTCATCATATTGTGGAAAGTTAATATACATCGCCATCATATAATGCTCAATAAATGTCAATGCAGCGATATCTTCCAAAATTTGGGTATCGGCATTGTTCTTTAAGTTCTTTTTGCCAATAGCTAGCTTTACACGTTCAATAAATGCCTCATCGTAGCCTGCTTCTTGAAGCAGTTTTGCTGCAGTATCGGCATGGAATTTATACAAATTTGTGCGCCACAGATGATAGCCTTTTCGGTTCATCGGATAATCACTGCGTGGTGATTTCCAGCGCTCAATGTGTTGTGCAGCAACTGATAGTTTTGCGACATCATCAGCATCTGGTTTAAAACGGTTGATCATATCCAGCATACGCTGTGAATAAAGCAGCTCTTTGGGAGCATCTTTACCATCTGAAACTTCTAAATTGGGGTCTATACTATTTGCTGCATTATAAAGCTCAATAGCCTTATCAAACTTTTGTTGTGCTGAAATACTCATATATTTTTTTCTAAAGTGCCAGTAGAGCCGATATTTTACAGCGCTGCGTAATTAAACAAAATATAGATAGAATTTGAATGGTTAATCAAGATCTTTCTTAATTCAAGAAAAATCAAATTAACCAGCCATTATTGAAATCATCATCAGTCATAGATTCTACCTTTTCTTCAATCGCATTGAGTGAGCGAATCATGATGACGGTTTTTTTTGCCAGCTCTTTCAACTTCTGCTGGCGAAAAGGTCGCTCATCAACAGGTACTTCAATGCCGTCACTTATCACTGTTGTACGCGGCTTCTTTCGCCTATCAAACGTAATATAGTAGAGTGCAGTGTATGTTTTATGGATTTCCTGATGCAGGATTTCGAGTTCTTTGAGCTGCGGAATATTTACCAGTTTGTATCCTTCTTCTTCATACCATTGAGTAAAATTACAGGCAGCACAATCCACTGGTTTAATAATCTGATCTTGAGGTAAACCCTTCATAAGCTTTTGGCCTTGTTTGATCCACTCAATATGCTCAGGTTTTGCCTGCCGAATACTTTTTAAGATTGAAGCCTTATTCATACTTTATTGTTTTATAGCCAATAGCAGATATTTTCTTAGAAATGGTGCCACTATTGATTCAGCATCTCATTGTTAGATACCAAGGCTCCAAGTCACTATGCTTTCAAGGTAAAAGCACACTGGTTTGGAGCCTCGGATTCATCAGCTGCAAGTCATCAACTACTGAACCAATAGAGGCAAGTACCCAGCATATTCTAAAGCCAAAATGGCGCAAACCCTCGCCAGACTAAGGGCTATATCTTATGGATAATCAGCAACTATAGAGCCGCCTAATCAGCTTCGACACAGCTTTGCATCCGTGGTTTAATGAAATCATGCAAACTCAAAAGAAATTTCTACAGCTACGCGATCATCTAGAAGCCAATATTGTTGGTCAACATCATTTAATAGAACGATTGCTAGTAGGTGTTTTAAGCGGTGGACATATTCTGCTTGAAGGTTTGCCCGGTCTTGCAAAAACAACTGCTGTACATACACTTGCTAGCGGCATACATGCCTCATTTCAGCATATACAATTTACGCCTGATTTAATGCCCGCCGACTTAACTGGCAGTGATATTTATAATCCCAAGGAGAGCGCTTTTCGTTTTATAAAAGGCCCTTTATTTCATGAGATTGTTTTGGCAGATGAAATAAACCGAGCACCACCCAAAGTACAATCAGCGCTATTAGAAGCGATGCAGGAACATAAAATTACAGTGGGTGGCGTGACTCGTGATTTACCCGATTTATTTATTGTAATGGCAACCCAAAACCCGCTGGAACAAAGCGGTACTTATCCATTGCCTGAAGCACAACTTGATCGCTTTTTATTGCATGTGCTTATAGATTATCCGAGCGCAGAAGAAGAGCTATTAATTTTACAACGAGACAGGAAGCTTCACTTTGGTGAAGATAAAACGGTTGTGAATGAAGCGCTTTTAAAACCGCAAACCGTATTGCAGGCAAGACATGAAGTTGCAGAAATTCATGTAGATACCGTGTTGCAAGAATATATGGTGAAGCTAGTTGGCAGCACTCGTCACTTAGCTGATATAGATGAAAGCTGGGGCGATTATTTACGTGCAGGCGCATCACCAAGAGCCTCAATAGCACTCCTGAGAGCCAGTAGCGCGATGGCGTATATCAAGGGCCGAGATTATGTCATCCCAGAAGATATTGTTGAGATGGCACCTGATGTGCTGCGTCATCGGATTATTCTTGGGCATAGCGCACGGGCGGCGGGTATAAACGCCAATATGATTATTGATCGTGTATTAGCGGAAATTCCTGTTCCGTAAAGAGGATTATAATTATTTTTATGAGCTCCAGAAATACTTTAACAGCCTCTCCATTAATATCTCAATCAGAACTTCTGGCCTTGCAGATTCAGGCCGGGCAAATAGATACTTCTGCCAATTCATCACACAAACTGGATTCACGCGATGCGGGCTGGTTACCCACAAATACTTTAGGTAGTGGCATGGACTATGCCGAGAGTCGCGTTTATCAACAGGGAGATGATCCACGTACGATCAATTGGCGACTCAGCGCACGCAGCACCAACACCTATGTAAAAAACTATCATATGGAATCTCGGCCGGAGCTTTGCATTATGCTGGATCAGCGCAGACCAATGATTTTTGGCACCCGCAAGCGCCTCAAAGCAACTCAGGCGCTGCGACTCGCTTCAGTGCTCGCTTTTGCTGCTGAGCAGCATCGGCTCTCATTACAAATTGTTTTAATAAACGATGATGTTCACTGGCTTGGCAAACAGAGTATTGAAGGATTTTTGAAGCAGTCTAACCATGCAGCTTTGCCCACAGAGGTAAAACCACAGGTTGCTATTAATGAAGTGCTTGAACAGATTACTACGCGATTAAAAGAGGGTTCATTGCTCTATCTTGTAAGCGATTTTATGGATTTGGAAACAAGCCACAAAAGACTACTTGTGCAATTGCAGGAGTACTTTTTTGTACATGCATTACATATAATTGATCCGGCTGAGCGCCAGTACAAAAAAGTGGGGGGGGTGCAACTACAAGATATGTACGCTGAAAACAGTATCTATCTAAGTCCAGATCAGCAAGACATGAGTGCAAACCTGAATCATATTGCAAGTGAGCACTTTAATGCGATTCATGAAACTTTGATAAAGGCAGCCGTTAGTTATTCTGCAATACTCAGCGATGAAGAGAGTATTCATGCATATATTAGCTTGCCGCTGGGGCATTGAGCATGGAGGCTAAAACAGGTGTTGAGAAATTATTAGGTGATTATTTAGAAGGTTTGATTTTGCCTTCTATTGAAACGCCTCTGGATAAACTGGTTTACCTCGGAATCGTTTTGCTTGCATTTTTAATTATATTAGCAATTTGGAAGTGGCTTGCTTATCGTCGCCAACCACAACAGATTGCCCGGCGCAGTCTAAAGCAACTACGAAAAAATTTGAGTGCGACAGATTCACAACAAAATATGGTAGCCATACAGCTTTGTAAAATCTTACAACAAGGCTTGAATGTTTCCCGCCTGCAATTATTCAAGCCACAAGATGAGAACCGCTGGCATAGCTTTACTAATCAGCTTGAAAGCGCTTGCTATTCAACAGATCAAGTAACAGATCAAGATCTTAAAGGCTTAATTGATCAATCCCATTATTGGCTAAACTTAGATTCCCCTAAGTTAAATCAAACGTGAATTGGGCTGGACTACAATTCCTAAACTGGCAATGGCTAATATTGATTCCACTATTGTGGGCTTATCTGGCATGGTGGTATCAACAAAAACAAAGTGCCAGACTCAGAAGCTCCATCTCTGACATTGACCTGTCTTTCAATAATCATTTCTACCACCCACTGGCAGCCAAACTTATTAAGGCATCAGAATCACTTTCGCAAGCGAAACAGCCGTTGTGGAATAACAAAGAATTTTGGCTTTATAGCATTATACTGAGTTTGCTAATTACAGCTTTGGCAGAGCCGATTTTGATTGGCAATCGCCTGCCTGATCCGCCACATCAACGTGATATTGTTTTTTTGGTTGATACTTCAGTGAGCATGCAATTAAAGGATTATCAGCAACAAGGTAAGGCAACCAAGTGCATTGATGTATTGCGTAATTTACTGGATGAATTCACCGCTCGCATGCATGGTGAAAAAATATCAGTGATACTTTTTGCCGAGCAGTCCTATGTGCTGGTGCCCTTAAGTAGCGATCAAAACCTGATTCGTCAAATGCTAGGTCGTATTACATCAACATTGGCGGGTCGCTATACAGCCTTGGGTGATGCGCTATTAATGGCGCTTAATGAGAGCCAGCTTGAGGATATGAAATTACAAGCTGACAATAAAACAAAACGTCATACCACTATTATTTTATTTACTGATGCCGATGCTTCACGGGGCAAAGTAACATCATCTGCTGCAGCAAAAATTATTGCTGAAAATGAAATTCCTGTTTTTACCATTGCCATCGGTTCCAGCCATGCGGATAAAAAAATAGAAGGCGGTTTGTATCATCCTGTAGATTTAGGCTTACTTAAAGAAATTGCTGATGTAACAGGTGGTGGCAGCTATCAGGCTAATGATGCCGAAGCCATTCAACAAGTGCTGCAAAGCATACTCAAACAACGCCAGAACCTAGCAAAACCAAAGCCGCAGTATCAACAACAAAGTTTATATTTTTATCCCTTGGCGATGGCTCTTTTTTTGTTAGTTGCATGGCAGATTTACAGCCTTCTAAAAACGGGTGGGATTAGAAAGGAAAAGCATGACTGACTTTCTAATTAATATAAATTGGCGGCAACCACTATGGCTGCTGTTAATGCTTCAACCTCTTTTACTTTGGCTGGCACTGCGCTGGCTACAAAGCAGAAAGCAGCAGCACTTTGCTGATGAGCATTTATTGCCCTGGATTAGAGTACCAAAGAATCAAAGCATCTGGCAGCGAATTTTCTCTCGGGACACTGCCTATTTTCTGGCATGGTTGGGGTTTGCATTAGCACTTGCAGGGCCACGAATTTCGGATAATAAAAATCCTGATCCGAGCCAGAGCAAACTCGATATTATGCTAGTGATTGATTTATCCCGCTCTATGTATGCAACGGATATCAAGCCATCACGCTTACGTCGAGCTACACTTGAAGCTTATGAGTTATTATCGATTGCAGCCTCCTCGAAACAACAAGCGCGTATAGGCATTATTGTTTATGCCGCTCGCCCGCACTTGCTAGTGCCACTTACTACTGACTTCAACGCGCTGGAGTTTTATTTAAGAGATTTGGATACACTGCAAATGCCCACTCAGGGGAGTAATCCTACTAGCGCAATTATTCTTGCTCAAAAAGAATTAGCTAAATCAAATTCTGATTCTGTGAGCCAAAATATCATCTGGCTTACAGATGGTGATCTTTCGCAAAGCAGTACAGATCAGTTAAATCACTTAAAAGAAGCAATACAGTTATCACCCATAAAAACTTACTTGTTGGCACTGGCTTCCACAGAGGGGGCAGCTATTCCATTAACGAATGGTACTTGGCTGGAATCTGAGGGTCAGGCAGTTATTAGCAAACCTAATTTTAAACAATTAGAGCTGATGCTAAAAAGTGGGGGGGGTGCCATGTCAATGGTTGAGGATAATGAATCAGATTGGAACAGGATTTATCAGCAAGGTATTTTAACAAGCACACTTCAAACTCAGGATAGTAATGATAATGAACAGTGGCAAGAATTATACGGCTGGTTCTTATTGCCAGCGATTGTGTTGTTGTTCATAGCATTATTTCCGGGCATTAAAGCGCTTCTTATTATTCTGGTTTTAACAAGTATCGTTGCAATTTCAAAAGCGAATGCCGATGAAGCTTTTATTGAAAATACTTTTGAGGGCGTAAGAGGGTATGTGAATAAACAATACAATCTTGCCAGATCAAAATTTATTCAATCTGTTCTAACGGCTGACACTGAGAAGCAACGTGCTAATGCCTTGCATAATCTTGGCAATGCCTTATTTCAAAATGGTGATTATGATGGCGCTTCTAAATTATTTGCTGATGCACTTCGTTACAACCCTAATCAGGAACAAAGTTTCAGCAATCAAAAACTAAGCATCGAGCTTAATCAGATTTTACAACGGCGATTAAGAAATGCACGAAGACAAGGCAATCTAGCAACACCAGGCCAGATTAGTATGCTGGTTGATTTACCTGCTCAATTACCAGAAAGATTAAATACTAGAGCCGTGAATGTGAGCGAATTTAAATTGCCAGAATTGCCTAAAAAAGAATTAAATCGCTTGCTGGAAAAAGGGCTGGCACACATCAAATTGCTACAGTCAGATACAACATCCAGTAAAGCGGCTATTCAGCAAAAACAAAATGTGGATGAGGCGAGACTGTATTTAATCGGCTTACAAGAGCAGGGCTCAAGATCATCCAATGCACTTTGGAAGCGCTTATTTGAAATTGAAGAAGGTTTTCCTGGGAAACTTAAAAAGTCCAAAGAAATACCCGGTGTGCAACCATGGTAAAGCACTTATTACTATTGTTCGCTTTATGTGCTTGCATATCAACGATGGCGGATGAAAAGCCGGAGGTTAAACTCAGCCTTTCTAAAAACAATATCTGGCAACGTGAGCAAACATTTCTCACGCTTGAGGTGATTAGCAAAGACATGCTATCGCGTCTGGATAAAGAAGAGTTTAAGCAAAATGGCTTAAGCATAACTCCCTATAACTTAGACAAAGTAGAGCGTAATAATAAATTACATTTGATTTTAAAATGGAAAATATTTTCTTCTCTGGCTAAAGACCAGGCTTTAGCATTGCCACGAATCCGCTACCGACCCAATAGTGGTCGACCCATAAAATTAGAACTTCCTGAATTACTTTTAAAAGTGAAGCCTTTGCCCATTTATATTCCACCGACAATGCCAGTGGGGAAAATCAAACTACATAGTGAATGGAAGAACGGATTAATTATACCCACCAGAAAGATTGTTGAATGGAATATTAAAGTCAACTCAAGTCAGGTTGCTCCACAAACACTACCTGCCATTTCAAGATTGCTGAGGTCTTCTGAGTCCTTACAGATTCTGCCTGTAAAAAGATTTCCTGAATCATCGAAAACTCAGCGATATCAGATACCAGTAAAAGCAGTATCCATGGGTAAGCTGGATTTACCAAAAATTGAAGTAAGGTATTTTGATCCTGGAACTGGCAGGCTAAAAAAAGCGACCTTAAATAAACCCTTTGTAGTGGTCTTGAACCAATGGTTGCTGTGGTTAATAGCCGCACTATTAATTGGCTTGCTGCTATTTTTTGTCGTAAAAATTACACCATGGCTACAACAGCTTCTTAAAAAACACCGGCTTAAAAAACAGGCATTGCAGTTATTAAAACAGGCTAAAAACTATCCGCAAATTCGTGGTGCATTAGGCAAATATGCTGTTGCCAAGGATTGGGGAATGAATATGACGCTGGATAGTTTTATGCAAAATTATCGAAAGAATAATTCTAATGAAAAAAATATTGAAATCCTGATTAATAAACTACAAAAGTACCAGTTTGCTGCAGAGAAAAAAGAGAGTATTGATAGGATTGGTAGAGATTTGTATGTGGCCTTAAGGAGATCCTGATCAAGTCTAATTATCTAAATAAATCATTGGTGGCTCCCCCTTGGTTTTTTAGTAAACTTGCCGATTTGTTGTTTAAAACGGACGTCTCACTTATTAGAGTGAAATCGTAACCATCAGGCATCCTAATTGGTTAATAAGCCACCCCTACTTTGAATGACTATTGGTTTTTGTTGTATAAAAATGATTTTGGAATTCATGCTGTGCATGGTATTTTTCCCAAATAAAAACAGGCGGATCATATGATCCGCCTGTTTTATAACTTACAGCTCTCTAAAGAATATGCTTTATTCAGCATGCTTTCTATGATGACGCTTGCCACCATGTTTGCCTTTACGATTCGCACGCATAGCCTTCTTTGCCGCAATCTGCTCTGGTGTAAGTATACCTGCCATCTGCTTACGCTTATCTGCACGAGCAATTGTCATTTGACGAACTACGGCAGATTTTCTATTCGCAATACCTTCTACTTTAGAATCGTAGTCAGCTGATGTCACATCTAGATTCATCATCTCAGTACGTATCGCACGCTTTTCGTCTCTTAAAGGTTTCATCGTATTTCTGTGGTTCTTCATTAACTCTTGAACCTGTGTCTTCTGCGTATCAGTTAAACCTAGTTTCGTAGACATGCGCTCAAAACGCTTCTGCATAAACTCTGACTTATCCATTCCGTCTTTACCGTATTTTCCGCCGTGCTTACACATAGGTCCTGCAGTAGCTACTGTTCCCATTACTAGTGCACCTGCAACCATAGAACTCAAAAATAATCTTTTAGTCATTTTGTTTTTCATGTTTTTCTCCATTTTCAAAGTGCTGACTTAGTATTTAGATGCTGTGTCAGCTATTTGTTAGCTTTAATAATTGTTTCGACGGGTTAATTATGGGCTTTTAAGATGTAAATCTGGGTTTACTGTATGTAAATTTATGTAATATTGATTTACGCATATATTAAACACACACCAATCAGCTCTCATATTTCATCAATCAACATGATTCTGCTTAGGTAATACCACCTCAACGCACAATCCGCCTGCACTTCTATTGCTAGCTGTAATTTTTCCCAGATGAAAATCAATTGAGCGCTGCGCAATCGCCAAACCAAGGCCATAACCACCACTATCTCTATCTCTCGCATCAGCGAGACGCACAAAAGGTTCGAACAAGCGCTCTAGTTTTTCTTCAGGTACACCAGGTCCCTGATCACAGACTGATATTTTAAGTTTAGTTACATCTAGAGATTCAATAGTAACGCTTACTTCAGTATTTTCTTTTGTGTAATGAATTGCATTACGAATAACGTTTTCTAACGCTCGATGTAATAACTCTGTATTCGCATTCAAGGTCCAGGATCGAGTATATTTCAGTGTTACTTTCTTGTTTTTATCAGTTGCTTCAAAGTCACAATCTTTGATGATTGCCTCTAACAGTTCAGCAATGTCGATAAAGTCTTCTTTCGGGTATCGCGCTCCGGCATCTAATCTAGACAGCGTTAAGGATTGACCTACCAGCTCATTGAGACGATTCGTTTCATATTCTATTCTTTGCATCTCACTTTCTACTTCCGCACCCGTTTTCTTCCGTGCCAAGCCCAACGCCACATGCATACGAGCCAACGGAGAACACAACTCATGTGAAATATCACTGAGTAATTGCTTTTGATTATTAATCAAACCTTGAAGCTGCGCAGCCATCTGGTCAAAGTCTCTTCCAAGATCAGCGATTTCATCACGTCGCCCACCCATCGCCTTAGCTACTCGGGTATCCAATTTCCCTTCTGAGAAATTTTTTGCGGCAGATTGCAGTTTCTTAATCGGCTTAGTCAAATACCAAGCCAGCCAAAAACACACCAGGCTACTCAGTAATACAGCAATGCCAAACCATAACAGAAAAACCCCTTGTGAATCATTAAAGGGTCTCATCATTCTTGAGACAGTATTTCTGTTACCTTTTCTTGCTCTCTTGGCAGTAAAAATCCGGTAAGTAACACCATCAATAGACTCGACAGATTCGAACTCATTTATATCTGTTTCACCTACTGAAAATGGGCGGCCTAAAATATCTTTACCAAGTCCATCGACAACAAAGAAGTTAAGACGACGTGAAGAGAGCTTTTTATTTTCAAGGAATTCAATCGCCGCTTCTTCTCCACCGTAGTAAAGAATTTGTCTTAAGGATTCGACACGATTTTCAATAAATCGAGAACGATAATCACGCTGCTGGGAAGCATCTGAGTTTTTGATGTAGATTGCAGTGCCCCACGAGACACCCACACCTATCAATATAAGCGTAAACCAAAACCAGAGAAAAATTTTCCAGAATAGGCGGCCCATTTTTAGCTTACGACTGAACAGTCAATTGATATCCAATGCCACGGACAGTTTGAATTAAATCCTGCTTATCATCACCGAGCTTTTGGCGCAGTTTACTCATATGCATATCGATACTACGATCATAAGCGGTAAGCTTTTTACCCAACGCCTGTTCAGAAAGCGTTTCTTTATCAACTACCTGACCAACCTGACTCGCCAAGGTTTCTAATAAATTATATTCGCTGCTGGTTAGTGGCAAGACTTCAGACTTGTAATATGCTTTACGTGATTTTGGCTGTATTTCTAATAAACCTGTTTTTATCTCTTCTTGAACTTGTGGTGCAAACTGTGTTCTACGTAAAACGGCTTTTAAACGCGCGACAAGTTCCCTGGGATTACAGGGTTTAGGTAAATAATCATCCGCTCCCATTTCAAGCCCAACGATTCTATCTATATCTTCACCCTTTGCAGTCAGCATAATCACAGGCGTAGACTGGGTTTGTCGTAATTCACGCAATACCGTGAAGCCATCCATTTCTGGCATCATTATATCCAACACAATTGCATCGTATTCTTTACTACGTGCTAGAGTAAGACCAGCCAAACCATCGTTAGACTGATCTACATTAAAGGTTTCAGACTCAAGATATTCACTGAGCATCCCCGTTAATTCAGTATCATCATCTACAAGTAATATATTAGCCATATTAATTATTTAGTTTAATAAGAAACACTATTCTGCCACAGCATGGGGTTTTAACGCTCTCTTTTACACAAAATTACATCTAAATACGTTCTAGAGTCACCCCCCAGTGTCAATAAGTTAAGCTCTAAGGCCTGATCTAGTTTTTTAGCAGCAGGCTTTCTATTTGATTACAGCTTTAGGTTCGATCACTCAAAGCAAGACGCAGACCAAGAGCGATAAATATTGCACCTAGACCACGATCCATCCAGGATGCGATGCTTGGGTTTTTTCCTAAATGTTGAGTAAGCCTTGCGCCAAGAATAACCAGTGGTGGTTCTATAAAGGCTGCTACCACGATAATGAGTGATCCATGTAAGAACAGTTGGGCACTTGCAGGCCCCGCTCCCGCAACGACAAACTGTGGCAGAAATGCCAGGAAGAAAATGGCTACTTTAGGATTTAAAGCAGCAACTAAAATACCTTGACGAAATACCTTAGAGTCTTCTGATTTAGCAATACTATTCGCGGAAGTGAATGACGCACCATTAGAGCGCAATGCCTGTATTCCAAGCCAGATAAGATATGCCGCTCCAATCCATTTTACAACCATAAAGGCAGTCGCTGATGTGGCCAGAATTGCTGATAAACCAAGTGCTGCCAATAGCACATGGAGAAAGGCACCCGTCCAGATTCCAAACATGGCAAAAAAACCAGTGCGCCGTCCATTACGTGCGGTCTGCGCCAGAATAAATGCAATATCCGGCCCGGGGGAAAGATTCAAAAGAATGGCAGCAGTAAGAAATGTACCCCAATGAAGCAAAGTATAATCAAACATAATTCTTTCCTAACAGTAATATTTCAATTAAGTACCGTAACATTTGCAATTATCATTAATCAAACTCCTTTTTAAAAAGCTCCCATTGTTCAGTTTGATTTTCTGCAGAGCGAATTTCCATTTCTACTTCAAAGCTATCTTGCATTACTTTACGTAGATCTGCCAGATATCTATCGTTCCTTCTCTTTGTGAAACTTTGCCCTTCAACTTTTTTTCCACTTGTTAGCGTAAATATGCCCTTATCAAATTGGTCATCAGTAAACTTTCCAACAAAGTTTTTATAGCAATTGAAGATGTTTTTCTTTTCATCACAGGGTTTATTATGCTTTAACCAGTAAAAGGTGCCTTGACCTTCTTTTTTACCATTTTTTATTTCACCCACATAACGTTGTTCCATGTCTTTTGAAAGGAATGTTAAAGTTCCTTTACCATTGGCATAGCCATTGGGGCACTCACCATCCCAAGTGGCTTGTTCCTCAGGTTGAGGTTCCGCATTCCAAACTAAACAGCCGTTTTTTTCTTCAAACCATTTCAATTTTGTTTGTGTACCCTTTGGTGAGGTATGTATACCTGCCACCATTTTATCATCTTTCCATGTACCTACATATTTTGTACCATCTGACCAGTTGGTAGTGCTAAAGCCATTTCGTTGTCCGTGCTCCCAGCTCCCTGATGTTATGCTACCCGATATTTTACACTTAGCTTGACCATGTATTTCACCCTTGTTCATACTGCCTGTGCATTCGTGGTTTAGATTTACATGCTCTTCTGACCAAATTACTTTTAGATTACCCTCTCCAGAGGCGTAACCGTCCTTGCACTCTCCTGTCCAGGTAGCTTCTTTGATAGTGGGAGTAGAGGATGATGTCGAAATTAAACAGCCATTTTGGTCTTCAACCCATTCTTCATCTGCTGAGCTACTACTAAAGAATAAAAAGTAAGACGTGATAGCTATAATTAATGTTGTTAGTATTTTCACAGAGTTTTTTATCTCATAATTTGGTAATTGGCATTAGATAACAACTCATCTAATAGTTCAAGCAAAGCACTTAATCAAAGGGTTAGATTCTAATACCGCTACCAGTCGTGAAATAAATCTTTGAATAACAACATAATAAGATAAATATTTAAAGCTAAGCTCCAACTCTTTGTCGGATATAATTGAATTTCATAACAAACAGTTA
>Ga0209633_10001465_pt1 | contig 24086 bp, 20 predicted proteins | sample Cruoilmetagenom1_FD_187290 | JGI IMG/M metagenome (GOLD analysis project Ga0209633, IMG submission 187290) | Oil polluted marine microbial communities from Coal Oil Point, Santa Barbara, California, USA - Sample 1 (SPAdes) (version 2) | ecosystem: Environmental > Aquatic > Marine > Oil seeps ...
TTTGAGGTAACAGCAACTTCATTGATATATGGATAATCACGTACGACCTCACTAATATTGATATAATCATCGGTATGTGAGAATAAACCATCCTCTGTATTATTGGTCGGATCTCTCATTTCTTCAGCGCTTATTAAACGGTAAGCACCTTGCTCACCAAAATGTGGTTTAAGCTTAGAGATTGCATATTCGTTGATACTGTTGCTGCCTGTCAGAGCCATTAAATATCCGACATCATTTAATTCGATGTTTTCTACTAAATCATCTGAATAGATGTCGCAGTTTATAGCTTCTAAATTTAATTTTTTGGCATTTTCAATATGTTGTGGATTGCTGTCAATTAGCACCACACGACGATCTTTATTCTGTAGATACGTAGCAATAAGTCGTGCTGGAGGAGAAGCTCCAACAATTAGAATACCTTCTGATCTGTTTAAAAGAACTCCAGAAATACGGGCAAATATACGTGCCGTTGTTGCATTTAATAAAACCGTTCCTAACACAATCATAAATACAAGCGGTGTGATATATTCAGCACCTTCAACACCTTGACTGGCTAGTTTTAATCCAAATAAAGAGGCGATACCTGCGGCTACAATACCACGTGGGCCAACCCAACTAATAAATAGTTTTTCATTTAATTGCATCCCTGAATTATAAGTGCTAAAGAACACCCCTAAAGGTCTGACAATCAATACGACAACTCCAAATAAGGCGAGTGATTCCCAGTTAAAAATTAATTCAAAATCAGATACATTTATATTCGCTGATAGTAAAATAAATAGGATGGAGATCAGTAAGATACTAATAGCTTCTTTAAAGTAGAGTACATCTTTTAGCGCATCTATTTTCATGTTTCCTAAGACCATACCCATAATTACTACCGCTAATAAACCACTTTCATGTGCAAATAGGTCAGACAAGACAAAAACACCTAATACAGAAGCTAAAGACATCACATTAATCAGGTAATGTGGAATCCATTTGTTTTTCAATGCCATGGCAAATGCATAAGCTGTTGTAAATCCTATTGAAAGACCAATAACCACGATTTTTCCAAATTCTATTAAGGCTTCTTTCGTGTATTCAGATCCATGTGCGCCACCAACGGTAATAAATTCATACACCAATACAGCTGCCAACGCACCGATAGGGTCAATAAGGATTCCTTCCCATTTTAAGACGGTTGAAATATCTTTTTTAATGGCTAAGTTTCGTAGAATAGGTGAAATTACTGTTGGACCTGTAACGATAATTAGTGCCGAAAACAAAAAAGAAATTGGCCAACTAAGATCAAGAATATAATGTGCAGCGATACCAGCAGTAGTCATAGTAATTATGGAACCCCAAGAAATAAGTCTATAAATAACAGGTCCTACATTTTTGATTTCATCTTTTTTCAGCGTCATTCCACCTTCAAAAAGAATTAATGCGATAGAAAGTGAAACAAAATTAAATAAGCGTTCGCCAGGAAATAAACCTGCTTCACCGTTCCAGATTGGCTCAATCCATTTACTACCATCTTCCGTGATTAAAGTAGAAACAGGACCGACTAATAAGCCAATGAGAATTAAGGGTAAAATGGCAGGGATTTTTAATTTCCATGCAAACCATTGGGCAACGATTCCTAATATGATAATTCCAGCTAGTTCTACCATAGTTTTTTTAAATTTTACTGTTTTTAGAGAGTGTTTTTTCTAGTTCATCAGGTTTGTTCGTCCCAATAAGCAATTTTTTTTGATTTTTAAATTTTATTTTTAATCCTCTATTACCTGAGGTATTTAACGCTTTTCCATCTCCATACCGGATTCCCCAACCACCATATTCAAGCAAGGCATTGTATTTTACAAGATTGATTTCTTGGATACTATCCCAAGGAAGAAATTTATAGTTTATTCTTATTGGATAAAAACGTACAAATATACCTTTCTTAGTGATTTTGGTGTCTAATCGAGCAAATAAAAATAAACTAGTGACGAGAATCAACGTAATCAATGGAATGATAACATCAGGACTTTGAATCAAATTCTGAAAAGAGATTTCTGTTGCCTCCATTTTTTTGAAAATGGAAAATGCAAAAGCAAAATCTATACCTAGGATAAAAATCCACAGCCACCATTTTCTAAATTTTTGTGTTTCTATGAATAGTATTTGATCTGTCATAATTCTTAAAAAGAAAACTTATTTAATCTTACTGTGAAGCAAGATAGCATATCTGTCTGACATACCTGCAACAAAAGAACAAACGCCCATAATTCGATCGTATAGTGGTTTTTGCTTATTGTGGTATTCATTAGGAAGTAATTCTAAAACCAATTGGTCAAAACCAGTCGTTTTATCTTCAAAATTATTATTGACAGCGGTGATAAAAACATTCAATAAATCTGTTAATACACGATAGCCAGTTAACTCTTTTTCAATGACTTCCTTACTTCGATACATTTTCTCGACACTGATATTGATGATATCGTTAAGTTGTGCTTCATAACGACATTTATCTAATAAAGAATGCGAGAAAGTTCCTTCTAAAATGGCCGCTTCATTTTCTGTAAAAACCCGTGCCGCTTCAAAAATTAACGATTGTATCGCCAATGCACGTAAGTAACTAACGCGATCTTTTTGTGTTTTTAAGGCGTGGTACTTTTCAGTAATGAGGTTTTCACGCACTAAGTTGAGTAAATACTCTAAAGCTTTATCCTCTGGAATTAACCCTAAGTTTATTCCATCCTCAAAATCAATAATTGAATAGCAAATATCATCGGCTGCTTCTACTAAATAAGCTAAAGGATGTCTATAATAGACGTTTTCACCTTCTCGAATGGGTTTTAAACCTAATTCATTTACTAATTCTTTGAAAAAGGGAATATCTGATTGAAAAACGCCAAATTTTTTCTCCGCAATATGTTTGGATTGTTTAACAGGAATCGAAACCTTGGGATATTTCATAAAAGCACCCAATGTTGCATATGACAAGCGTAACCCGCCTGTGACACCTTGTTTGCTTTCTGAAACAATTTTCAAACCATTTGCATTCCCTTCGAAGCTTATTAAATCTTCCCACTGCGCTTGGTTTAAGTGTATTTTATACTGTTGTCCAGCTCCATTTTTAAAAAAATCACCAATGGCACGTTCACCACTATGCCCAAAAGGAGGATTTCCAATATCATGTGCCAAAGCAGCAGCAGCGACAATGGCACCAAAATCGTTAAATTTATAACCATCCTTTGCTAATTCAGGATGTTTTTTCAAAATTTCTTGTCCAACTATTCGGCCTAAAGAACGTCCGACAACACTTACTTCTAAACTATGTGTTAAACGTGTATGAACAAAATCAGCATCTGAAAGTGGAATTACTTGTGTTTTATCTTGTAGGGATCGAAAGGAATCCGAAAAAATCACACGGTCATAATCTACTTCAAAACCCAATCGAGTTTCATCTTGTAGGTGTCGGTGACGCGTTTCCGTATCGCCAAATCGTTTTAAGGATAATAATTGATGCCAATTCATAAATATAGATTCTAAAGAGTGGTTGAAAATTCAAAAATAACTATTCTTAACGAATTTAGTGATTCTAGCGTTTCTATTTGAACCACATAAGTCATATAACCCGAAAAATTTATGAATTTTTCGTAGTTCAAAGTAAAAAGTTGAATGTTAAAAGTTTAGCTATTTATTAATAAATTTTCGTAGCGTAAATCTGGGTTATAAGGTTTTACTTTATTTATACTTTTAACGCCTCATTATTTATGAATAAATGGGGCTAAGTTGTATAAGACTCTCTTATGTGTACTTATATGTCTTATATGGTTTAAAAAACAGAGTATTTATTGCAATGGAATCACGTATATTTGTAGGATAAATTTCAAAGAATGACAGAAAAGATATTAATCATAGGAGCATGCGGACAAATAGGCTCAGAATTAACAGTAAAGCTACGAGCCAAATATGGAAATGAAGCGGTAATTGCATCAGATATTAGAGAAGGAAGTGCTGAGATTATGCAAAATGGCCCTTTTGAATTTCTAGATGCCACAGATAAGGCGGCAATCCTTATGATTATTCACAAACATGAAATTACCACAGTCTATTTAATGGCAGCGATGCTATCTGCGACAGCTGAAAAGCAACCCAAAAAAGCTTGGGATATTAATATGAATAGCTTACTCTATGTATTAGATTTTGCTAAAGAGAAATTAATTAGGAAGGTTTACTGGCCGAGTTCGATTGCAGTTTTTGGTGAAACTACTCCTCGAATAGATACACCCCAACAGACTATATTAGAGCCAGCTACAGTCTATGGAATTAGTAAATTAGCAGGGGAACGTTGGTGCGCCTACTACCATGATAAGTTTGGGGTTGATGTGCGAACTTTGCGTTATCCAGGGATTATAAGTTGGAAAACATTACCAGGTGGTGGTACAACTGATTATGCTGTAGAAATTTTTCATGAGGCACTTAAAAAGGGTCGTTATGAATGTTTTTTGAATGAAAACACTACCTTACCGATGATGTATATGGAAGATGCCTTAAAAGCAACTGTAGATTTAATGGATGGAAAAGCCCTGGGTACTTATGTAGCCTATAATGTTGCGGCTGTAAGTTTTAATCCTGAAGAATTAACCAAAGCAATTCAAAAACAGTTACCGGACTTTAGCATATCTTATAAACCAGATTTTAGACAGCAGATTGCGGATACTTGGCCCCAAACCATTGATGATTCTTTGGCTAGAAAAGCATGGAGTTGGTCACATGAATATGATACTAGTGCCATTGTAAAGGATATGTTGACTAATTTAAAAACCTAAATACAATTGTCAGATATAGATCACTTTGATGTAAAAATTACTTATAAAAGAAAGGAACATTCTAAGGATTCTAATGGTTCTGATAGAATTTTTACACTTATAAATAAGCAGCTCTTTTATGATGAAAGATTTTGGGGTTTTAAATCTGAAAAACGAAAAGTGACTCGATGGAATCTCGAGTTATCTGAAGAAATGCGTAGAAAATTATTTTCTTTTATTTCTGACAATCAATTGGATACTGATTATGAAGAATATATTCAAATTGATAAACCTTATTTGAGGAATGAATACAGCTGTATTATTGAAGTTAATACGATACTAACCCCAACAGTCTATCAGATACAAACAAATGATTGGGACTCTGACAATGCCTCTTGGAGAAAATCGAAGAAACTATTTGATTTTCTACAAAACCTAAGCGATATATAGAAAAGATGCTAGCTTAATCTTTACGATTACGTGCTTTATAATATACGATATAGGCAAATACGATAAACAATACAAAAGGGAGATAGGTTCCAATAACAACTCCGATTTGATAACCATCATCGGGAGCACTTTCAATTTTTTCTTTGATCTGATCAGCGCTTTGAAGTCCTAAGAATATGAGTTGAAATAAATTCATTTATTATTTTTTAATATTTTGAACCATATAAGACACATGAGTTCATTTAAGTTTTTTTGTGTAAATCTATTAATATTTTTCAGACAATCGATTTAAGTTATAAAAATGTATTTCTGTTTTTTATTTTTGAACCACATAAGACATATGAGTTCATATAAGTTTTATTCTTGTGTAGAGCTATAAATGTTTTTGAGACAATTGTTTTTAAGTTTTGAATTGTATTTCTGGTCAGTTGATACATATTTTTCATGTGTTCTTAAATGACTTATATGGTTTATTATTTATTGATCCACATCAAACACATAAATTCATATAAGTATTTTCAATCAGGTAAATCTCTAAAAGATTCCGTTACATAGGTTTTTTGACCTTGGTGATAAATATTTGATACATTAAAATTGATTAGTAAACCTTTTGGTGCATCTAAAAGCTTCATATAGGTTAGTATTTGTGCTTCATGAATAGGTAAAATGTGTTCAATTGCCTTTAGTTCTTCCACCAATACATTTTCTATTAATAAATCACATCTTAATTCTGTATCTAATTTTAATCCTTTGTAATATACAGGAACAATTAACTCTGAATGAAAATTTATCTTTCTCAATGATAGTTCTTTTGCTAAAACTTTATGATACACACTTTCTAATAATCCTGGTCCTAATGCTTTATGAACCTCAATTGCAGGACCATTGACCTAATATACAAGGTCTTTTAAATAAGTTTTGTTTATCTTCATTGATTTTCTTTTTATTGCTTTTGCAAGAAACATAAATTCATATAAGAATATCAGATAAGAAAACCTATACGTTACTTCTATGCCTTATGTGGTTCAATTTTTTTTAAATTTTTGAAGTGCCTTTTTAGTTGTTTCTGAAAGCACTAAGTTTCCACAGATATTCGCTCTTTCTGTTAGTAAGGTATCCCAAGATTCGGTTCCTTCCCACAAGACTCGTTTTAAATGTTGAACGGCTTCAGGCGAATAGGAAGCCAATTGTTCAGATAAAATTTGAATTTCTTTATCTAAGTCTTTTACATTTTCAAAAACACGTGCATATAAACCTTTATCTTTTGCCCAATAGGCATTCTGCCACATAGCTGGGTTTAATGAAAGTTCGCTCACAGCACCAATCCCCATTTTTCGACGAATTGCCGGTTCGACTACAAAAGGACCAATACCAATACTTATCTCAGATAGTTTTATGGAGGCTTGCTCTGTAGCCATGGCATAATCACATGCTGATGCAATGCCTACGCCACCGCCAACAACTTTTCCTTGAATACGACCAATAATAGGTTTTTTACATTTTCTTATAGCATTGACGAGTTTCCCAAAACCAGAAAAGAAGGCAACTCCATCTTTTGGATTGTCTATTGCCAATAGTTCATCTAATGAAGCACCTGCGCAAAAAATTTTATCTTTTTCACTTTTTAAGATAATGACATTCACGTTATTATCATTACTAAGCTCATTAAAAGATTTAATTAATCTGTTTAACAAATCTGTTGGTAGAGAATTTCCTGCAGGATGATAAAATTCTACTATTGCTATTTTGTTTTCTACATGTGTGTATAAACTGCCTTGTTCCATATTAAAACTGAATTGTACAAGCGATACTAGGGTACAACTTATTGTTAAGAGTATAACTCACAGGATGTTCTCCTGTTTTAATTGTGTATTTATATCTAATTTTTTCTTGTTTCTTGTGTAGTATGGTATCACCATGAATAATATCATATAGATAGGATGCACTAGCAACAATCAAAGCACCATAAAAAACATTTTGATATATTTTTTTATCACTCAGTTTAGCAGTTGAGAAATTTATTTTTCCGTAGGTTGCATTTGCATCCAATAAAACAGCACCCATGACCAAATATGAGGCAGATCTAATACCTAATAACCAATAGCCCTTTTTGCGTTCCTGTACCTTAAAATGAATATAACCAGGAACAAAATCAGCATATAACATGTCTTTCATTCTTATATTTTGAGATAAGAGTTCAAACTCATCAAAATTCATTAATTCATTGATATCAGGTAGCTTATAGTTGTCATTTCTCTCTTTTTTATATAAATCAATATCTTGAACACTGCTATAAAAAAGCGAAGTTAAAAAGAGTGTACTAAAAATATATTTATTCATCTAACGAATAATAAAAATGCTAATTTACAGTATTATTCGGAGAGAAACATGGGAAGACGACCAAATTTATAGATGAGTATTCCACCTCGAAACAGCATCCAAACAGTAAATGCTATCCAAATACCCAAGAGTTCTAATTGAAAATAATCACAGACAAATAACACAGGTACAAACCCAACGAAAGTAGCAATTAACAATACGTTTCTTAAGTATTTCATATAACCTAAACCCTTAAAAATACCATCATAAATAAAGGCTATTCCATTAATTGGTTGCATGATTAATACGATCCAAAACACACTATAAAACTGATCTAAAACTGCTTGGTCATCGATAAATATTTTTCCGATAGGATAATAAAAAATAAAGGATACACTCGCAATCGAAACTCCTAAAATCAGACTATATTTAGTTAATTGTTTGCCAAGTTGTGCAAGTTGTTTGAATGATTTGGCACCGTATAGTTTGCCCGATAGTATATTGCCTGCACTCGAGTAGCCATCAACAAAGAAGGCAAAGAAAAACCAGATATTTACAGCAATTGTATAGGCAGCAATGCTGTCTTTTCCATATTTTGTGGCAAATGAACTTCCTAAATACAGTGCTACATTTAGGGCTATGGTTCGTACAAAGAGGTGGAGAATCATTTTACTGAGATTCCCCATTTCATGGTTTAACGGAAAGCTTACTTTTAAGCGAATGGGTGTTTTTCTATGTAAAAAATAACCAGCCAAAACAGCCATTACTATTTGTGCCAGAACACTCGCATAAGCTGCACCTTTGACACCAAGTGGTGGAAGTATATTTGTTATTCCATAAATTAGAAAGTAATCTAAAACCATGTTTAAAACTGCTCCTGTAATGGCAATATACATAGGGTATCGCGTATTTTGTAGCCCTCTAAAAGTTCCAAAAACAGCAAAGGTAAAAAGTGTGAAGGGTAACCCAAATATTCTAATTCGATAATATTGCACACTTAATTCTAATAGTATATCATCTGCATTGTATAATTTAAAAATGAATGGAGCAAATGGATAGGTTAGGGCAATGATTATAATAGCAAGGATTACCACACTAAATATTACTTGAGCAGGTAGATTTTTAACTTTATCTAAAGAATTCGCACCTAAATATTGTGATATAATGGTAGAGATCGCACTACGTGTTTGACCTAAAATCCAGATAAGCATTGATAAAAACACACCTGCTAAACCTACAGCTGCTAGGGACTCTTTGCCAAATTCAGGTAAATGTCCAACAAAAGCAGTATCGACCATCGAAAGAATAGGCTCTGCGATACCTGCCAACATGGCTGGAATGGCCAATTTATTGATTTCTTTAAAAGGGATTTTTTTATTCATTTGATTCAGGGATACTTTTTAGTGCTATCTGTTGATTTTCTGTTTTTAGAAATAGAGTTAATTTGATTCGTCTTGTTCGTTTCAAAGGCTTTAAGTATATTTGCTGTCTGATTTTTTATTTTTTCTAGCCACACAAAGAAAGTATTAAATTTAGAATTCTGAATGTAGAATTTAAAATAATTTAATTAGTTAAAAATTCAAAATTGGGGCATTAGCTCAGCTGGCTAGAGCGCTACGCTGGCAGCGTAGAGGTCATCGGTTCGACTCCGATATGCTCCACAAAACTCGCAAGTTTTATCATAAAACTCTGCGAGTTTTTTAATTGCCTTATTCACTTTCAATAAAAGGTATAGTTGGATCAAAAATGAGGACTAATAAGCTTTCTAAGACTTCTAAAAATCCATCAAAATAATCATTTGTAATACTATAATCTACTTTACGATAGCTTCCAAAATTTATTGGAATGAAACCCGCGTTTAAGTTTTTAAAACTAACAATACCAGCTTGTAGTTTTTTAGAAGAATCATAGTCTTTTTGTTGTGAATACATATAAGCATATAACATCACCTGTAAAGCCTTCGTGTATTTGTAATCAAGCAAAATATTTGAAAAATCATGTAACAGCAATTGATTTTTTTCTACTTTTCCAGATTTATAATCAACAATTCTAACGATACCATCGACTTCGTCAATGCGATCGACAATTCCACCAAAGTTTATAGGGAAATCAAAGCTTTTAAAATGTATGGCTGTTTTTAAAGGTTTTTCTAAAGCAAGAATTCGTATCACTCGACCTTCTTTAATTTGCTTGATTTCATCTTTGATAAATCTGTTTACGAAATTGATAATCACTTCAAAAATTAGTTTGTTTTTTCCTTGATTGTATTGTCCGTTTTTATAAACATCCTTAAAGGATTTTTTAACTTGATCCGTTACTCTTGAAAGGATGGTTTTCAAGATTGCCTCATCTAAAACTTGCTGTAAAAAAGGTTTGTATAATTCTTCTAAGCTTTCGTGAATAACAGTACCCATGGTATTTTCTGCAAGCGTTTCCTCGACCTCTTCAAGTTCTTTTACTCCTAAAATCTTTTGATGATAAAATTCAATAGGATTATACAGATAACTTGTTAAGGTTGATGGTGAAAAGCCCTTATTTGCTAACTGCTGTAGTTTTTCAATAATTTCTGGAGTTTTCCTAATGGATTTTAACGCGACAGTATTCGCTGAAACTTCAGGATTGATAATTTTTTGAGAGATTGAAGGATATTTCCATAGTAATTGTGTTAAAAAGCGGCTTTTTTCACCGCCGCCAAAAGTATCTGATTGGGCATTATAGAGTAAACTAACTTTTTCTGCACGTTGTATGAGTCGATAGAAATGATAGGCTTGTATAGCGTCTTCTTCTTGATAGGTAAGTAGTCCATAGTGTTTTCTTACATCAAATGGGATAAAGCTATCACTATGTTTTCCTTTAGGTAAAACCCCTTCGTTCATTGAAGTTAGCAATATATGCTTAAAGTCTAGGGCTTGTGTTTCTAAGAATCCCATAATTTGAAGTCCCTGTAGTGGTTCACCTATAAAATTCACACTTTCTGAATGTAAAAGTTGCTTGTAAACTTGAAATAGCGATTTTAGGTTTGAAATGTATTTATACTTTGTCGTCAGTTGTATGAGTTGTTGATTTAATTGAAAATGTCGGTAAAGAACTTCTTTTTCGAATCCGCTCACTTTGTCTTTAAGAAAATTAATGAATTCATTAATTTTAGAAAGAACAAGTTGTATTTCATCTGACTCAACTATTTCGAATAATGTTTGCAAAGAAAATTGAGTGTAATCATCATCAAGGTGTAGTTTGATTTCTTTAGAAGTGATATATACTTTATTTTGCAGGCTTAGCTGTTGAGTTAATTTTTCAACACCTTTAAAATGCGTTCGTATCAACGGATGTTGCAGTAGTTGAAAAACAGATTTATAGTAAAATGTAGTTTTATTAATTGCATTTTCACGAGTCAGATGTAATTCAAAATACTGTTTAATTAAATCTGAAATAGGAAAGTTCTTTAGAGGAAATCCCATGGTGATATTTACTTCATTTACCGTTTTTGGGATTGAGTTTAAAGCAGTAGTCAATACATTTTGATCAGCCAATACTATTGCTACTTCATTATAATCTGGTAAATTTTTGAGTAATTCACCCGTGTATTTTAACATGCCAACATTTTTCGGAATGCCAATCATTTCAATTTTATCTTTGTCAAAATTGTCTAATTCGTTTGATTCGAATATGTTACTTTTGTATTTTTCCCATAACGTTTGGTGTTGTTTTATAAACACTCCTAGCGATGTGTTTTGTTTGACAAAGCTTTTATTTGAATCAAAGTAGACACTTGCTCTGTCTGCTGCTAGTAACTCTTCTATTATTTGGAATTCACTTTTCTTTAAGTGATTAAACCCAACAAAAATATACTGTTTTTGAGTATTTGAGATAAAATGCTGTAGTCCCATGACAGCATCTCTTAGAATTAAGCCCTGATACCCTTTTTGATTTGAGGATAAAAATTGATAAAAGGATTTATGATATTTTTCAAGATTTTTAAAAAAGCTAAGGTAGTTTTTGGTGAGATCTGTATTAGGATTCCAGTTATGAAGTTTATTTATTTCTTTTAATGTGCTGAAAATATCCTTGGGGTTAACCAAGTAAGCATCAATATCGTTAAAATCATTTAAGATTGTTGTTGCCAAACTACTGAATTGTTCAAATGTTTCTCTTTTCTCAACAACAGTTTTTTCTAAGTAGACACTATAAAAATCAAACAATAATTCAATAGATGGTGTTTTAAGTCTGCCTGCTATCTGTTCAGCAAGGTTGTCAAATGTTATTATTTGAGGAAAGAATGTTGTTTTGTATAATTCGTTTTTAAGTGCTTTTTGCAAGTATACCCCAGCTCTTTGGTTGGGTAGTACAAATACAATATTCTCAATATCAGTATTCTTATTTATAACCTCTAAAACGACATCTAAAAGAAATGATTTCATACCTAATTATCAGTAGGCTAAGATACAATTAATAGTTTTTATGTATAAAAAAAGCCCTCCGATAATCGGAAGGCTTTTAAATATATTAAGTGTTGAAAATTATTTTCTCAAACTAATTTCTACACGTCTGTTCTCTGCTCTACCAGCACTTGTTGCGTTTGTAGCAATTGGGTTATCTTCACCAAATCCAACAGATGATAATCTTTCAGCAGCAATACCTTTACTTGTTAGGTAAGTAACAACTGCAGCAGCTCTGCTTTCAGACAATTTTTGATTCATAGCACTACCACCTTGACTATCAGTGTGACCAGCAACTAAGAATTTAGCATCACCAAATTCAGACATAATTTTTGCAATTGCATCTAATTTTTCAGAAACACCTGTTTTGAAGCTAGATCTTGAACTATTAAAGTAAATGGTTTTAGCATAAGCATCTAATTGAGCTTTAGCTTCTTGCGTAATAACCTCTTTAGGTTTTGCAGGACAACCTTTTTCTTCAGACACACCAGCTACTTTTGGACAAGCATCATCTTTATCTAAGATTCCATCACCATCAGTATCAGGCCAAGGACAACCTTTGTTGTCAGCTGGTCCAGCTACATCAACACAGTCATCATCTTTATCTAAGACACCATCTTTATCCGTGTCAGGGCAACCTTTGTTTTCTTTAGTTCCTTTTACTTCAGGACAATTGTCGTTTGGATCACAGATACCATCACCATCTGTATCAGGACAGCCATTAAATTCGACAGGTCCAGCAACCTCAGGACACTTATCGTCACCATCTTTGATGCCATCACCATCTGTATCAGGACATCCATTGAATGCTTCTAAACCAAATGTTTCTGGACAAGCATCTTCGTTATCATAGATACCATCACCATCTGTATCAGTTCCTCCAAATTTAACAGCGAAACCAGCAGTATGTTGAAAATAAGGTGCAAAATTATTGTCAAATGAATGTTTATAAGCAGTTTGAAGCGTAAAAGCTATGTTGTCTGAAATCCATAAATTAGTTCCAGCACCACCATTTAGTGTTCCTGTTCCTTCCCAATCAAACCATGAGTAACCACCACCAGCTAGTAAATATGGATCAAACCAACCATTTTTATCAAATAAACTTTGAATATTGTATTTTAAGTTACCATCTAATGCTAAAAATGCATTTGATGGGTCGTACTCTGGGTTGTTACCCATTTTTGTTATCTTATTTACACTTGCAGCTACTTCAAGTGTAAAACCATCATTAAGGTATCTTCCAACTGATATGCTAGAAATTGTAGGAATCATATTGTAATGATCTCCTACATTAAAGAATTCATCAAACCACTCAGAACTGGCGCCCTCATCGTTTAGATTTCCATCAAAATTAGTTGGGTGAAAATCAACAGCATTAACACCAAAATTAATAGCCCAAGGATTATTTTTATCCTGTGCATTCATGTTGTTGATACCAACAAAAACTAATAAAGCCAATACGGCTACTTTTACATGTTTCATTTTTACTAAATTAAATTAAATAAGATTATTTTTCAAAAATATATAAAAAACCTTAACTATTAAAGGTCCTTACTATACGCAAAAATAAACAATTAATTTAAAAAGGAGACCAGTCTTTGAATAAAATTTAAAAGGTTTTTATAATTTCCTTGTGATACTTATACCATCTCTTATAGGTAAAAGAACTGTTTCAACCCTTTTGTCATTGTTAACTTTATAATTATATCTTATTATTTCTTCTGTATCAAAATCGTTTTTTGTGGTTTTTTGAGTCACCTTTCCGTCCCACAACACATTGTCAGACAGTATTATACCTCCTTTTTTTACTTTATCTATAATGAGTTCAAAATAACTTGAATAATTAATTTTATCGGCATCTATAAACACTAAATCAAAATTTGCTCCTAAATCTGGAATAACGAGTAATGCATTACCTGTATGTTGTAAAATTTGTGCGCTTTTTCCAGCTTTTTCGAAGTATTTTGATTGAAAATCGACTAATTCTTCATTATGATCTATGGTGTGAATCATGCCATTCTCGCTTAAACCTTCTGCAAGACATAAAGTAGCATAACCCGTATAGGTGCCTATTTCTAATATTTTTTTAGGTTGAATAATTTTAGATATCATAGCTAACAACCTACCTTGTAAATGACCGCTTATCATTCTAGGGGTTAACACTTTTTGATATGTCTCTTTTCTTAATTCTTGTAAAATAGCTGGTTCTTTTTGAGAATGATTTTCAGCATATTGTAAAATTGAATTCGGTACAATTTTCATAAAATGACTTAATTTTATTATGTGGGAACAAGATATAAAATATAGATTAAGAATGTGTGAATAATTAGCAATTAAATATCATTTGCTATTTGCCTCATTGGGATGTATCTTTACGCACTTTTAAGACTCACAAATAAAAATTAAGATGCGTATAATTATTCCAATGGCAGGTATAGGTTCTCGATTAAAACCTCATACATTAACAATACCAAAGCCTTTAACGCTAGTAGCAGGCAAATCAATTGTGCAGCGATTGGTAGAAGAAATTGTTACAGTTGTCGGGCAGAAAGTTACTGATATAGGCTTTATTATTGGACCTGCTTCAAAAGGTTTTCCTGCTGATACTGAAATAAAGTTAATCGACATAGCAAAAAAATTGGGAGCAAAAGCGCAAGTTTTTGTACAAGAAGAAGCTTTAGGCACAGCTCACGCCATTTATCAGGCACGCGTTTTAATGGAAGGACCGTGTGTTGTCGCTTTTGCAGATACTTTATTCAAAGCAGATTTTACGTTAGATAATGAGAACGATGGTGTTATTTGGGTAAAAAGGGTAGATAACCCAAAACAATTTGGGGTTGTTAAACTCAAAAAAGGGATTATTACAGATTTTGTAGAAAAACCAGAAAAGTTTGTATCTGATTTAGCTATTATTGGTATTTATTATTTTAAGAGTGGTGAAAAACTTCGAAATGAAATTGAGTATTTAATTGATAACGATATTCGAGGTAATGGAGGAGAATATCAATTGACAGATGCGCTCGAAACTTTGAAGCAAAAAGGCTTAAAATTTGTTCCTGGTACTGTTTCTGATTGGATGGATAACGGGAATAAGAAAGTAACAGTAGAAACAAACCAAAAAGTCTTAGCCTATGCACAACAAGATGGTTTGAATTTGGTCTCTACTAGTGTTGTTTTAGAAAATTCAGAGATTATTCCACCTTGTTATATTGGAGAGAATGTTATTTTAAAAAACAGTCAAATTGGTCCTTTTGTTTCTTTAGGAGATAACAGTAAAGTTACTAATGCTATTATCAAAAATTCTTTAATTCAAAAGAATGTTATTATTTCGAATGCCAATCTAGAAAAAGCGATGATTGGCAATAAGGTAAAGTTTAATGGAGATTTTACAAGTGTTAGCCTAGGTGATTTTTCTGAATTAATCTAATATTAATTTCTAATTGTTTAGATGAAAACCCATTTTTTTAATAGTTTGTTACTCATACTTGTTTTCTTTAATGTTTCATTTGCGCAAGATGATTCAGAAGAAAATGCAACGAGTGCTAAGACTTTCGCCAAACATGAATTGCAAGAAGAAGAAAAAGCTCTAAACTTTGAAAAACACTTTATAAAATCCATTCAACAAAGAAGTATTAAGAACTATAATAAAGCATTAGAAAATCTAGCACATTGTCAGCAAATATATCCAGATAATACTGCTATGTTATTTGAGATAGCCAAAAACCATTTTGTGCTAAAGCAATATATTGAAGCGCATCATTATTGTAATTTAGCATTGCAAAAAGAGCCCGATAATTTTTGGATACTAGAATTATCCCGTGAAATTTATCTTAAAGAACAAAATTACACAGCGGCTATTGAAGTACAGAAGAAACTCTTTCATCAAAAACCTTCTGAAGCGGGGAATTTATTACGCCTTTATTATTATAAAAAAGACATTACCAATGGTCAAAAATTATTAGAAGAAATAGATCGTAAAAATATTTATAGTTCTTCTTTTAATTTTTACAATACTTTTTTTAATAAAAATCTTTCTCTTGTTGATACTACTAGAGTAGAAAGAATTACCACAAATAGCGAGAAAAGTATTCGTGAGTTACAAAAAGAATTTGCAAAAAATACAGATTTCATGATTTTGTTAAATCTTCTAGAAAAAGAATACACTTCTAATCAATTTGAGAATTTATTGCAGGATAGTAATATGGCTCTAGAACTTTTTCCTGCGCAAGCTATTATTTACTTATATAATGGGTTAGCTCTAAAGGAACTTGGCAAACATGAGAAAGCAATTTCTGTTCTAGAAACAGGTGTAGACTTTGTGTTTGATAAGCCTAGCTTAAGTAAGCGATTTTATACAACAATTATTTTGAGTTGCAATAAGACTAAAAATATTGCTAAAGCGAATAAATATAAGCAATTGGTACAAAAATTGTAACTCAAAAGTAAGAATCAATATATAGGAATATGAAAATATTATTTTGGGGATTATCATTTATCGTTTTATTTAACTCGTGTAAAGTCACAAAAGGCACTGAAACAAATGTTCGAAGTCTATCTGTAAAGAAAGTAATTAAAGAACACGAAAGAGTAGCATTTTCAAAAAAAACCATTCAAGCTAAAATCAAAACACATTATAAAGATGAAAAGAATTCACAAAGTTTAACCGTCAAATTACGTCTTAAAAAAGATGCCGTTATTTGGATGAGTGGAACTTTTTTAGGGATACCTGTCGCTAAAGTGATGATTACCCCAACCTCTGTTCAGTACTACGAAAAAATAAACAACACCTATTTTGATGGTGATTTTAGTTTAATCAGTGAAGCTCTTGGTGTAGATTTAAATTTTCATCAATTACAAAATATTATTGTTGGTGAGGCCGTTCTTGGGTTGAATGAAGGAAAATTTAAAAGCCAAATAGACCAACGAGCGCATTTAGTAAGTCCGAAGAATAATTCAAGTATTTTTTCGATTTTTTATTGGATTAATCCAAACCACTTCAAATTAGACAAACAAATTTTAGAAAATCAGAATCAAGAGCAGCAATTAGCTATTAGCTATCCTGAATATCAAAAAACGTCAGCTACATTTTTCCCCAAGAAACTTTTAATAAATGCTACTCAGTCAAAAAATAACACACGTATAGAAATGGAATTTAGAAATGTTATTCTCAATAAAAAGCTTACTTTTCCGTTTTCAATTCCATCAGGATATACTGAAATTAAACTATAGACTTAAATACTAATCGCTTTTTAGAATATGTTAAGAATCATCCGTTTTGTGGGCTTTTTTAGTTTTGCTTTTCTACTTACTACGCCAGTTTTGGCTCAAAAATCGAGTCGCTCTAAACTTGAAGAAAAACGAATTGCCTTAAAAAAGGAAATCAATAAAATTAAAACCTATCTTGATAATACTAAAAAGAAAGAACGCAATCTCAGTAATGAAGTAAAAGATTTAAATCAAAAAATCAACATTCGAAAAGACTTAATTACTACAATCTCAGATGAAATTTTAAGTATCTCAGACGAAATTGCTAAAAATTCAAAAGAAATTAGGCTGTTACAAGACGAACTAGATGCTTTAAAGGAAGAATATACCCAATTGATTTATAAATCTTACAAAAATAAATCAGAAGACAATCGCTTGCTTTTTTTGTTGTCTTCTGATAGTTTTTTTCAAGGGTTTCAGCGGTTTCAATATATGAAACAGTATACGCAGTATCGAAAAACACATGGGGATAGTATCCAGCATAAAGCCATAAAACTGAGCGTCATGAATGACAGTTTGGCGGTTAAAAAAATCACAAAAAACAATTTAATTGATGAAAAGAAATATGAGCAAGAAAAAATTGTTGTTGAGAAAACCAAACAAGAGGTACTTGTTAAAAAGTATCAAAACAAAAAACACAAATATCAGAGCCAGATTAACAAAAAACAGGGTGAAGAACGTAAATTAACACAACAAATTGAAAAATTAATTAGAGGTGCCATTAAAAAATCAGGAACTTCTACTAAAGGTTTTGCCTTGACACCTGCCGCCAAGATATTGGCAGATAAATTCACCGCTAACAAGGGAAAATTACCTTGGCCAGTAGAAAAAGGTTTGGTAACGGTGCGTTTTGGTAAACAATCTGATCCTTTAGATTCAAGCTTAAAAATAGAAAGTAGTGGCGTACGGATTGCAACGAATGAAAATGCCAAGGCGCGAGCTGTATTTGATGGAAAAGTAATGGATATCCATAAAAATCCGCAAAATGGTAGTCTTGCTGTGATGGTGCAGCATGGAAATTACATTACGGTGTATGCAAATTTAGAAAATACCTTTATCTCAAAAGGAGACCTCATTAAGACCAAACAATCTTTAGGAAAAATACATACTGATAAGGTAACAGGTAAAACCATTTTAAAATTTCAGGTTTGGAAAGATGTTACCAAACAAAATCCGTCAAGTTGGGTTTATAAAATGTAGTGTAAATCGTTCTATTCAAATAATTTTTTTAATTCTGTCGCTTCTTTAGCGTTCATCCGTCCTGACAAAACTAAACTTAGTTGCTTGCGACGTAAAGCTGCATCATAACGTTCTTTTTCTAAATCGGTTTCAGGTAAAATAGGTGGCACTTTTGTGGGGTGTCCATTCTCATCAACAGCAACAAAGGTGTAAATTCCTTCGTTTACTTTTTCTCGATTGCGGGTTTCGAGGCACTCCATCCAAACATCCACAAAAATTTCCATTGACGATTTAAACGCACGAGATACTTTAGCTTGTACAGTGACGACACTACCAACGGGAACGGGTTTATTAAAGGCCACATGATTCACAGATGCCGTTACTACTATACTTCTCGAATGTCTACGTGCTGCAATACTGCAAGCACGATCCATACGGGCTAAAAGTTCACCACCAAAAAGGCTATCCAGGGGATTTGTTTCTCCAGGTAAGACTAAATCAGTAAGAATAGCTAGGGATTCAGAAGGGGTTTTTGGTTTCATCTGTTTACTATTATCGCAAAGGCACTAAAATGCTAAGATTTTTTTAATCATTCCTTTGCTGCGTCTGCTGACAGATAGACGTGTCAAATTTATGCATGCTCATCTCATGTGATAAAATCATCTATTTCACCAAGATCCAAGCACCTTTAGCTTCTGATTTTTTAATTTTTTTCAAGGCAGCATGTGCCTCTTGTTTGTTTGCATAACTACCAAATGCCACTTGTGTAAGTTGCCATTTATTGACACCTACTTTTTGTGCATTATAGCCTTTTGCCTTAAGCTCTATAACTTTTTTATCAGCATTTGCAGGTTCTCTATATGCGCCAGCAATAATATGATATCTCTTTAGACTATTAGATACTTTAGGAGTTTCTTTTGATGGAGCAGTTTCTGTTTTTACAAGCTTATCAACTACTGCCACTTCTGTTTCTTTTTGAGTGGATGTAGTATCTAATGCATTCTCTAAAATTTCATTAGATTCTTCGGCTCTATTTGCAAGGGCTTTATCGATACGATCTTGTTTGATAATAACTTTTTCATCTGAATTAGTGGCTACTGATGGATCAATTTCAATTGTTTCATCTGTACTTGTTAGGATATCTTGTTCATTTTGAACTTTTATATTTATATCGGGTAATTTGCTGTTGATTTTAAATGTTGCTTCTTGAATACGATTATTTATTCTGGCCTCTTGATTTTTTTCTAATCCCGCTAATTGTTGTTCTAATATATTGTTGTTGTATAAAAAATAGCCTACATATCCAAAAGCAAAAATAAAGGCAATTGCTGCAGCATATTTATACAAAGAAGCAAACTCACGTCTAATACCACTTGTGTTAATCACGATATCCTCTTGATTGACTGCATCAGAAATTGAATCAAAATTGATTGTTTTATTCACTGAGTTTTCACGTGGGACACTTGTCGCTTTTATAGCACTTAAGCCAAATGCATCAGTTAAGAAGTTAGAATTAGGATTTGGTTCAAAGAGAATTTTTCCTTCTTCATTTAACGAAAACACACCAATTTCCTCTAAATTGAGATCTTGGATTTTCAGCTTTTTAAGCCACTCAGCTACTTCAAATTTTATAAAGTTTACGGCAGTATCATAAGGAATCTTATCTACTGATGCGATATGATTTGCTAACAAACCATCATTTTCTATGAGTTGCGAATTATAACCTAGTCGCTTTGTCGGCGGATAGAATGTATGACTGTCTTGATCAATTTTTGCAGAAACGGTTTTTGTAAGAATTCCACCAAATTCGGGAATAATTACACATTCGTACCGGTACAATAAATCTTTAATATATTTTGATAACATAATCTGGGGTTACTCTATAATAAGAAGCAAATGTAATAAAAAAAATATAGTTATTAACAATAACGAGTCAATTGTTAATAAGTAGCAATAACTTATGATAGTAAGAAGTATTTTTATTCAATGTGAATACTTCTAATGATGGCTTCTTGTTCAAAAATAAAATCTCTTTTTTTGACTAAGGGTGCATAGATGAAACCTTCTACAATAACAAGCCGTTTATTTTTCTGATCTTTTATCGTGTAACTAACAAAAGGACCTGCCATAAAATCATTATAAACCTCCCATTTCCCTTTTACTTTATAGGCTTCTTTACCATCAATTTTTGCTTCAAAAATGTGTGGCGTATAGGCTGCTTCGGTAATCAAATAAGAACCCTCTAAAGCTCCTGGAATATGTTTTTTCCCTATGGCATCTCTAATTCCCACAATGCTGTCTTTTACTTGTTCAAATGGGATGTCTAAAGGTAGTGTATAGGCAATGATATTCATGCTGCCATTTACTTTGTAACCATAATCTTCAATTCTTTTTCTAAACCAGACAAAATCACCCGTATCATCTATAAGACTATATTCAAGTGGTATATTTAATTGTAATGCTTGTTTTTTAAAGGTGTTAATATTTTCTGTTTTATGCACATCTTTACGCAATCTTTTTTGAATTTGTACCAAATCAGATTCTTTAAAAGAGCTAATGATACTTTCTTTATTGTCTTTAATTAATTGTATAATAGCTTGCTGATCAGGTCCTTTTATGTGTACATAGGTTTGTTGTTTTGCATATATGTTATGTTGAATTTCAAAAGCAGCTATATCAGACTTTTCAATACTTAAGATATTTCTATTGTGTTTTAAAAACCCATTAAAACCTTTATGTGGTATATGTGTTACCGAGAATTGTGGCTCAGGTTGCGGTAAACCCAAAACGTTTGAAGCAATTACTTTTTTGAGTTCCATCCCAATTTTTCCTTCCCAATCGGTATGATTTACAACCACCATCAATTCGTTAAACCGACCGATAGAGCTGGGTAAAAGTTTTTTATCATTCTTGTCACAGGCTACTAATCCGAGAATTATTGCCATAAAAAGGATTATTTTTCTCATAATGAATTGTTTAAATCGAGTCGATAAAATTTATATGTTATTTCTTAACTTTTATAAATCTTTAACTTGGTGCCAATCTTTAATTTATTGTCCCAAATATTATTCCATTCTTTAATTTGAGTCACAGAAACATGCTGATATTTTTGAGAAATACTCCACAATGAATCTCCATTTTTAACAACATAGGTAGTGTACGTTCCTTTTGGTAAAGGGTTTTTTGATGTTTTTTTTGTGGAAGTTGGTTTTTTTGTTAGGTTATTAGAGCTAGGCAATCGTCTTGGGTATATAGTCAAGTACTGACCAATTCTCAGCTTGTTATTTCTCAGTTTGTTCCATTGTTTAATTTTTGAAACACCTACGCCATATTTTTCGGCAATCCGACCCAAATAATCACCACTTCTTACTCGGTATCTTATACGTTGATTCATTTCAACATATTCGGGAAGTGGTTTTTCTCGTTTTGCTTCTTCGGCTGTGACATAAGCATAAATTTGTGCTTCATTTTGCACAAACAAGCCTACATATTCTCTAGGCAAGACTAATTTATAATTTTTGCCCTTTACATATGGAATGATGTTTAGCTTATAAGATGGATTTAAAAAGGCTAACAAAGATTCATCAATACCAGTTGTGGTTTGAATTTGTTCAAAAGTCAATTGCTTTTTTACCTGAACAGAATCTATTTCAAAGTGGTTTAAGTTAAATTTGCTTGAAGCTGTGATGTTGTGTTCATCTGCATATTCAAAAATGTAAAGTGTCGCGTAAAATATAGGTACATAACTAGCTGTTTCTCTCGGCAAAAAAGTACGTAAATTCCAGTAATTTTTACTGCCACCAGATCGCCTAATCGCTTTGTTTACGTTTCCAGGACCTGAATTATAAGCAGCTAAAGCTAAATCCCAATCACTAAAAATTGTATACAAATCGGCTAAATAGTTACAGGCAGCTTCTGTTGCTAACATGGGATCTTGTCTTTCATCGACGTATGAACTAACATCTAGTCCATATTGTTTGCCAGTTGGGTACATAAATTGCCATAATCCTGTGGCACCAACTCGTGACTTTGCTCGTGGTCGTAATGCTGATTCCACAATAGCTAAATACTTCATCTCTAACGGAATGTCATATTTGTCTAATTTTTCTTCAAAGAGCGGAAAATAATATTTGCCTTTTGCCATTAAGTTGGCCATTGCTTTTTTTCGTGTCTTTAAATATGTTTTGATGAGTCGCTCTAAATCAGGATTATAAGTTACGTGAAAAGGTGTTTTTGAATCAATAACAGCCAAGCGCTTTTTTAAAAGTTCGGTTGATAATTCATCGACAGCTATATTTTCAGTTGGTATATCTGTGATTAGAATGGAGGATTGATCATATAGATCAGATTGCTTAGCTAAGTCCATCCAAAGGGAATCAATCTTAGCTAAAGATGGATCATCTTGTAACAAGAAATGTTGTTGTAAGTTTTCAGGACTAGGAATTGCCAGAATCGGATTCTTTACGATTATGGGTATTGTGTCATTTTGATTAGCTTGCGCATCAATCACATTTATTTCTGAAATTTGGCGGATTGTATCTATAGGAATATCCTTAGCTTCTATAATTTTTATACTAGAGTCTGTTTGCCCCCATCCTAGTAGAAAAGTTACGGAAAACAAAACAGTTATGATGATTTTTTTTGTCATATTCTTTCGGTCATTCGATTAACTAGGATGTTTTTTATGGAAATGCATCCTAAATATTGGCAAATATAGTATTAAATGTGAAGTATAATCAGGTGAAAGCACACCTATTATTCACCCAATAACTCATTAATACGATCTAAATTTGGAGCTAAAATTATTTCGATTCGACGGTTTTTTGCACGACCTTCTGCTGAAGTATTATCACTAACTGCAATATATTTACTGCGACCTGCTGCGGTAATCTGTTGCGGATTTACCTGATTATTTTCTAATATTCTCACGATAGCGGTCGCGCGCTTCACAGATAAATCCCAATTATCTTGAATGGTATTTCCATTATAGGGTACGTTATCAGTATGACCTTCGATTAAAACTTCTATATCTGTATTAGCTACTAAAACTTGCGCTAGTTTTATGACGGCATTTTTACCTTGTGAACCAACAGCCCAGCTGCCAGATTGAAATAATAGTTTATTCTCCATAGAGACATAAACTTTCCCATTTTTATGGGTGATGCTTAAGCCTTTTCCTTCAAAAGATTGTAAGGCGTTGGAAACCGCATTTCGTAAAGCATCCATTTTAGCTTCTTTGGCATCTATGAGGGCTTCTAGTTCGTTAATGGTTTCTGAACGAGCCGCTAATTCGGATTCCAATTTTTGTAAGCGACTATTTTCTGTTGCTAATGCAGCTTCTTTTTCTTCCAATTGCGTCAATAAATCTCGTATCGTATTGGCTTTTTCTGTGAGCTTATTAGCGCTTTCAGATTCCAAAGCAGCATACGAATCAATGAGTTTATCCAATCGGTCTTTAGCTGCTACATATTCGTTTTCTAAACTTTTTTTGCGATCATTAAGGTTTTGAACAGCTCCTTCCAGTTTTTTCACATCGTTTTGTAACTGATTGCGTTGCACAACAAGTTGCTCATTATTTTCTATTAATTCTGAGTTTGAATACTGTAATCGATTATATTTATCCTCTAGATCTTCGTAAACTTTTTTCGTTACG
>Ga0209633_10001466_pt1 | contig 24072 bp, 19 predicted proteins | sample Cruoilmetagenom1_FD_187290 | JGI IMG/M metagenome (GOLD analysis project Ga0209633, IMG submission 187290) | Oil polluted marine microbial communities from Coal Oil Point, Santa Barbara, California, USA - Sample 1 (SPAdes) (version 2) | ecosystem: Environmental > Aquatic > Marine > Oil seeps ...
GCGCCAGTGCTGACAAAAAGTGCAATAACAACAAGAATTTGTTTATGCATAAAATTATAAAAGTTCATATTATCTAACATCTGAATACCTTAAAAAATATCTAAAACAATTTAACTATTATTCTTTATATCTTTTGATCATTAGAAATGATTATCAATACAAAACTTAAATTAGCAATAATATTACTACTATATAGCTTAGACTAAGTTAGAGGAAAATGGTGCTTGAAGGCTCGTATATAAAGGCTTTATAGGTGATATGAGCGTTAGCTTGAATGAAAAGAATGGGGAAGTGATCTACAACTGAAATAATTCCCAATTGTAGAAAATGAGTAGGTAGAAAACCTACCTCTTTAAAGTTTATGAACGTTCTGTTACTTCAAGAAGGTGGTAACCAAACTGAGTTTGTACTGGGCCATGTACTACACCTACCTCATCATTAAAAACAACTTTATCAAACTCTGGTACCATTTGACCTTGACCAAAATTACCTAAGTCTCCACCTTGTGCCCCTGAAGGACAAGTAGAATTCTCTTTTGCTGCTTGTTCAAAAGTGATCTCTCCTGCGTTTATCTTTTCTTTAAGTGCTTTACACGTTGCTTCGTCGTTTACTAAAATATGTCTTGCTGATGCTGATGCCATATCTGTTCCTTTACATTAAATTTGTATCAAACGTGACAAGTTCACCGCGTTTGAGTTTGGGTATTATATCTGTCTTTATCTTACGAATAACAAAACTTTTTTTCGCAAAAGGAATAGAGTTATCTGCTACCACATTTTTGAGTTTCATATCATAATGTCTAATGAGGAAATTACGCAATACATTTTGCAACTCTTCTTCATCCATCACTTGTAGGTTTTCATCAACTGAAAGTCCCATAAGTTGTGGATGTTCTCTTTCTCCATTAATCAGTGCAGAAAAAAGTGCTGCATACCCTCCAAACATATGGACATCTACGACATTTAAAACGGTGTCTATCAATGCGGGTTTCTCTAAAAGCGTTTTAAGGATGCTCAGTTGTGCCACATCATCTCTTTTCTCAGAAAAGTTATCTCTGGCTTGTGCTACATTGGCTTGTTTCCCAAAAAGTGCAGGTGCCACACCCAACACTGTAGCGGCTAAAGGAATGTATGCATCTTTGATGATTTGGCTTAGCCCTTCTAAAAACTGTTTGACTGCACCAAATGCCGCCTCTTTTGCTCTAGGGTCATTCAGGTCATATCCTGCAGATATATTTTCTATCACAAAAGGGATGAGTGGTTTCGCTTCTCTAAGCAATGCAGCTACTTTTTCACTCTGTCCTTGTGCTATGAGATCAGCAGGGTCTTGTCCATCAGGGAAAAGGACTACCCCACCATCAAATCCACCCACTGACAACATTTGTGAGGCTTTCAGTGCAGCAGCCACACCTGCCTTGTCTCCATCATACGCCAAGATGATCTTAGGATCACCCTTGCGTAACATCGGCAAGTGTTCTGCAGTAAGAGCTGTCCCCATACCTGCAACTGCCTCTGTAAAGCCTGCTTGATGAAACATCACTACATCTAAGTAACCCTCACAGACAATGAGCTTTTTGTTTTTATAGATGCTCTCTTTTGCCAAATGATACCCATACAAAAGACGTGACTTGTTAAAAAGTTTGGTTTGTGGCGAATTGATGTACTTCGCAGGGTGGTTGGTGATGGTTCTCCCACCAAACCCTACTATCGCTCCACTCGCAGAATAGATAGGAAAAGTAATACGCTCCACCAAACGTGCATAATACCCTCCCCCATTTTCACTCTGAGCAATGATACCTGCTTCTGCTGCTTTAGGTAACGGAAGTAAGGCAGAGGTTAAAAACTGCATCACCTCTTGCCCAGTAGGAACATAGCCGATCTCAAAGGTTTCTATGGAACTTTGACTCACCCCTCTGTCTAAAAGGTACTTGGTTGCAGTTTGATTTTGACTAAGATTTTTCACATACCATTGTCCTATGGCTTCAAGTACACGTTTGGCATCAGAGTAATCAGAACTACCTTTTGTGTAGGTCAAAGAAAAGTTAAACATATTTGCCAGTTTTTCTATGGCTTCGGGGTAAGTGAGTTTTTCTAATTCCATTAAAAACTTAATGCTGTCTCCCCCTACACCACATCCAAAACAATGATATATCTGCTTGGAAGGGCTCACTACAAAAGAAGGTGTTTTTTCTCCATGAAAAGGACAGTTTGCTTTGTAGTTTGCGCCTGCTTTACGTAACTCCACAAAGCTACCTACTACATCTACAATATCGATACTGTTTTTCAAAGATTCTATGGAGGCATTATCTATCATAGAGGAATTATATCTAATTTGATATAATCTAACTAGCTATTCCCTTTAAGATGCTTTGGGGACTAAATATATCGGTTGCTAAGCCTTCCGAAGCAAGGATTCTTTTGGAACAAATATTACCTGCGTATGATGACCCGCTTTTTTCTATACTGCTCATCATTGTACTTGGTCTCATCATTGCCCTTGCAACCTATGGTTGGGGACTCTACAAACAACAAAAAGAAGAAGGTAATCTACTCAAGTTTTTAGATAAGTTTGACTCTTCAGAGTGTGCACTGGACACCACAGACATGCCCTATGAACAGCACTTGCTAAAACCACTTACATTACTCGCAAAAGCCTTTGAAAATACAGGTGAGTACCACAAGTCCATTTCAATCTATCTTTATCTTATTAAAAATGTATCGGAAGATTCAGGCAAGACAGAACTTTTGGAAAGACTGGGAAACACCTATCTTCATGCAGGTTTTTTAGAACGTTCAAAGTCTATTTATATGGATATATTACGTAAAAAACCACGTTCTGTCAAAGTACTTTATGCACTGGGTGTGGTCTATGAAATGATGCATAATTATGAAAAAGCCAAAGAAGTGATAGAGCCTCTTGCTCTTTTAAAAGAAGATACACATACCCTCACAAAATTCTTAGACTTTTCCCAAATTACAGCCAATAAACAAACATCAACTGAAGAAAAAGTGCATGCTTTAAAAGAGATCTTAAAAGAAGAGCCTAAACTCTACAGACAAGTGGTGCATAGATTACTTCAGTTAGATACACGAGCAGCTTGGGAAATCATAGACCCTGAACGTATTAATGAGGTACTAGACATCCTTTGGTTTTTGCCAAATTCACAACTCGATTTAGATATAATCACGGCCAATACACAGTTAAGTACACTTTACTACGCAAAAGGGTATCTGCCAAAGATCTCCCAGAACTTAGAAAGAAGTGGTATCTTTGCACTTGATATGCTGGCTACTGCCAAGCAGAATGGGTTTGAAGAAGGTGATCTATACTTCTCTTATCTGTGTAAAAAATGTAAACAGAGTTTCCCAGTGAGTTTTAAACGCTGTCCGAACTGTATGGCTATACACTCTGTAAAAATTGAGGAAAACATTGGAAAAGCAAGTCCGAAAACAGATTACTCTTTACTCTGATGGTTCCAGCCTTGGTAACCCAGGTCCTGGTGGCTATGGTGGCATCCTAGAATTCAATGGAAACCGCAAAGAGTATTGTGGTGCAGAGGTACATACAACCAACAACCGCATGGAACTTCGGGGTGTCATAGAAGGACTTAAACTGCTTAAAGAACCTTGTGAAGTTGAAGTCATCTCAGACAGTTCCTATGTGGTCAAAGCCATCAATGAGTGGCTAACCGGCTGGGTACGCAAAAACTTTGCAAAAGTCAAAAATGTAGACCTCTGGGAAGATTACCTAGAAGCTTCTAAACCTCACCATGTACATGGCACATGGGTACGAGGACACAACGGACACCCAGAAAATGAACGTTGCGATGAACTCGCACGAGATGAAGCAGAACGTATCAAATTAACGCTGTAGGGGAGAACCTGTGTGTTCCCCCCATGGGTAAACACATGGGTTCACCCCTACAAACCAAACAAAGGAAAACAATGAACGATTACAGTCACTTAGAAAAACGACTGAACCATACATTTAAAGATAAGCAATTGATTATTGAGGCTTTGACACACAAAAGTTACAAAAAGCCTTACAATAATGAGCGGCTAGAGTTTTTAGGAGATGCAGTACTTGACCTCATCGTGGGAGAATACCTCTTTAGTAAATTCCCCAAGTCTGATGAAGGTATCTTGTCAAAAATACGTGCATCACTTGTCAATGAATCTGGGTTTACACTACTTGCCAGGACACTAAAGCTAGGAGAGTACATCTACCTCTCTTCAGCAGAAGAAAACAACAACGGCAGAGATAAACCTTCCCTACTTTCAAATGCTTTTGAAGCCATCATCGGGGCGATTTATCTTGAGTCTGGACTTGAGGCGGCTAAAGATATCTCCATCAAACTTCTTGAAGAGTGTCATCCCAAAATAGACTTACAATCCTTGTCAAAGGATTACAAAACTGCTTTACAAGAATTGACACAAGCTACCCATGGCGTAACACCAAGTTACGAAATGTTAGGCTCATCTGGACCAGACCATAAAAAAGAGTTTGAGATAGCCATCATCTTAGATGACAAGACCATCGCCAAAGCAAAAGGAAAGAGTAAAAAAGAAGCACAGCAAAAAGCGGCCAAAATAGCGCTTCAAGAATTAAAGCACTCAAGGAACTAAAAAAATGAATACCTTTGGAAAAAAACTAACCCTGACTACCTTTGGAGAATCTCACGGTAAAGCACTTGGGTGCATACTTGATGGTGTACCTGCTGGGCTTGTCATAGATGAAGACTTTGTACAAGCAGAACTAGACAGAAGAAAACCAGGTAAATCAAAGCTTGAGACCGGACGCAAAGAAGATGATAAATTTGAGATACTCTCTGGAACTTTTGAAGGTGTGAGTACAGGTACACCCATAGCGATGGTCATCTTTAACACCAACCAAAAGTCAAAAGACTACGACAATGTCAAAGACCTCTTTCGACCAGGTCATGCTGACTTTACCTATTTTCATAAGTATGGGTTAAGAGACTACCGTGGTGGTGGACGCTCTTCTGCTAGAGAAACTGCAGCACGTGTTGCAGGTGGAGCCATCGCCAAACTGATGCTCAAAGAGTTGGGCATCAGCATACAGTCAGGACTTTGTGAAGTAGATGGCATTAAAGGTGAAACACAAGATTTCGAACATGCCAAAACTTCCAAACTCTATGCACTTGACCCCAAAGTAGAAGCTGCTCAAGAAGCAGCCATACTCCAAGCTAAAGAGAACCATGACTCCGTAGGCGGCGTCGTGCTCACTACTGCCACCGGTGTACCCATAGGCCTCGGTGAACCACTTTACTACAAACTCGATGCCATCCTTGCTGAAGCTATGATGGGCATCAACGCAGCCAAAGCCGTAGAGATAGGAGATGGGGTAGCCTCTACACACCTCAAGGGAAGTGAGAACAATGACCAGATCACCCTTGATGGTTTTACCTCAAACCATGCAGGTGGCATACTCGGTGGTATCTCCAATGGTGATACTATCGTTGTAAAAACGCATTTCAAACCAACCCCTTCCATCTTCCAAGAACAACACACCGTCACCACTAAAGATGAAGAATTAGATTTTAACCTTAAAGGACGACATGATCCTTGTGTTGCCTTACGTGGCTCAGTTGTTTGTGAAGCGATGATGGCACTGACCTTGGCAGACATGACATTACTCAATATGGGTAAAAAAATGGAACATTTAAAACATATTTATAAAGGATAATATTGTGAAAAAAATTGGATTAGGGATTATTGGGCTACTTATACTTGGCGCTATTTATTATTTTACGGCAGGTGCAACTCAGATCACTGCTGAGATGAAACAGCAGGTCAACACCCAACTTACTTCCATTCAAAAAGAAGGTTTTTCTGTACAAAACAGAGAGATAAAAGAAAATGAAGAACATTTTGTGCTCTCTTTTGATGAACCAAAGAAAATAGCACACTTTCTTACCCGTCAAGGAGTACAACTGGGTGTCAATGATGCAGAACTCCTAAAAGGTTTACAGGTAGGTGTAGATGTGAATTACCTCTCTGATGCTTACTCCGCTGTTTCTTTTGACATGTACCCTGTTACCTTACCTACACTACTTATAGAATCATCACAGGGGAGTGAAGATAAAAAGGTTTTAGACCAAATACAAAAAATGCTAGATAAAAAAACATTTCTCATGCATATCGCTGTCAATAAAGTTGGTACTGGCTTTAAAGGTCACATGAAAGACATCAACGAAGTACTCCATGGAGAAAAAGATGTCACACTCATTATGGATGGTCTTACCTTTTCTGGTGACATCAAAGATGAACAAATGCAAAGTGTCACACAAAACCTTACTGGGCTCACGATGCATGTGCCCGATGAACTAGATATGACACTCTCTCACCTTATCACTAACTACGTCGTCACGGGGGAAACACCTTATGACTACAGTACACACTACAACATAGAAAAAGTGATATTTGATGCCAGATCAGACTTTAACTTTCTTCTTAATGACGTCAGTATGAAATCAACCTCTACGGTAAAAAATGGCCTTGTGTCAGGTACCATGCATACAAAAACAAAATCTATGCGTCTTACAAAACAAGGCAAAGACTTTGCTTTCGACACTTTTGTATTTGACATTGCTGCAAATAATTTTAATATCAAGGCTTTTGAAAAATTAGAACATATTGATGTCAATAACGAAGCAGAGATGAATGCACTTTTACAAGAACTCCTTTCAAAAGGTGTCACGCTAAGTATCCCTGCCTTTTCCATAAAAAGCATAGGAGCCGAAGGTCAAAAAATGGACGGTTTTGATTTAAATGCAAAAGTAGACATAGACAAATCACTCAACATCATTGCACTTGAAAACAACCCTATGTCTGCACTCTCTGCCATAGATGCTAACCTCAACATCAACCTTTCCAAAGAACTCTTTAGCATCGTAGCACAACAACCCCAAGCCCTGATGGCACTTATGCTTTTCCAACCAAAAGATGTTAATGGTAAAAAGTCTTATAAACTTGACTTAAAAGACGGAAAACTCACTGTCAACGGTACCCCTATGCTTTAAAAAGTGTTGGGTCATCTAAGCCTTTCACTCTAAACGTTTTACGATGTATGGCACACCTATCATACTTTACTAAAGCCTCTATGTGGGCTTTGGTACCATATCCCTTATGTTTTTCAAACCCATACTCTGGGTATTTTTCAGCCATTTTAACTATCTCTCTGTCTCTTGTCACCTTTGCCAAGATACTCGCTGCAGATACTTCAGCAATTTTATCATCTGCTTTAACCATCGTAGTGATGTTGTCTACGCCAAAAGTACTATTACCATCAAACAAATACTCTACATTTGGCAGATGTTTTTGTATAGAATGTAACCCATTATGTAAACACTTAGAGATACCAAGTGCATCTACCTCATCAGCAGAAAAAGAGACAATGTGGTAGTCCGAGTTTTCCATCACTAGCGGATAAAGGGCTTCTCTTTTCTTCTCTGTCAACTTCTTAGAATCCATCAAACCCTCAACAGGTTTTTTCAACACCACGCCTGCCATCACAAGTGATCCAGCAAGTGGACCACGCCCTGCTTCATCTATGCCGCATAATGGTTTTTTATTATCCATCACTTAGCACCTCTAAAAACTCCCTACCATACCTCTCAAACTTTACTTCCCCTATGCCATGTACTTCGAGCATCTCTTCTTTGCTTTGTGGTTGTTTGTTACTCAAGTCTTTGAGTGTTTTATCTGAAAAGACGATGTAAGGGGGGATGCCTTTGCCTGAAGCTATCTGTGTACGTAAGTCTCTTAGTTTGTCATACATATCAACATCATAGTCATCAAAATAAGTTACTTTCTTTTTAGACTCTGCTGTTTGTACAGTGAGCCTCTCTTTTTTCAGCTCAATAGTATGGGCACCCTTAATGACCTCAACTCCAAAGTTTGTCAACTTGTAAACTTTAAATTCTCCTATCTCAACAGCGCCAAGTTCAAGTAACTTATCTCCTATGGTTAGCCATTGGTTTTTTGAGTACTCTTCTCCTATGCCATAGACGGAAAGTGTATCATGCCCATTTTGTAAAACACGCTGTTCCTTGCTGCCTTTGAGTACATCTACCACATAGTGCAACCCAAAGTTCTGTTCTGTTCTAAGTATGGTAGAAAGCAACATCCGAGATGCCGTTGTGATGTCCACTTTTTCACTCTGAGGTGCAGTGCAGTTGTCACATTTTGTCAAGCAGTTTTCTATCCTATCATCAAAGTAAGCTGCTACTGTTTGGTGCCTACAGTTCTCTGAGTTTGCAAAACGTACCATGGCATCTAGCTTGTTAAATGCATGTTGTTTGTAAGGAGTCTCAGGCAAGTCTTCTATAAACATCTTTTGTTGCACGATGTCTTGCGCCGAGAAAAGCAACAGTGTTTCAGCCTCAAGCCCATCACGTCCGGCACGTCCTATCTCTTGGTAGAAGTTTTCTATGGTCTTAGGCAGTGTCATATGCACCACAAAACGGATGTTCGACTTGTCTATGCCCATACCAAAGGCGATGGTTGCCACAACGATCTGTACTCTGTCCGCTACAAAGTCTCCATAGGTAGTATTTTTCTCCTCCGTAGGGAGTCCTGCGTGGTATGCTTTCGCTTCTATGCCCTTACCCTGTAAAAAACTTGCTATGTTTTCCGTAGACTTACGTGAAAGTGTGTAGATAATGCCTGCTTCATCCGTATGTAACTTCAAAAACTCCAAAAGTTGTGCCCTACCATCTTTGATGCGGTGTCTTGCATTGATAGTCAAGTTTTCACGAAAGAGTGACCCTCTCACGCGTTTAGGCTCCACTAGTCCTAAGTTTGTAGCGATGTCACTTTCTACTGCATTTGTAGCAGTCGCTGTAAACGCTGCTATAGGGGTAGTAGAAAATTGTTCTTTGAGTAACGAAAGTCGTCTATAGTTCTCTCTAAATTCATGCCCCCACTCTGAAACACAGTGCGCCTCATCTATGACAAAAAAGTTGACGGGGAGTTGGTGCAGCAAGTTTAAAAAGTACGCATTGGTCAGACGTTCCGGTGCCACATAAAGAAGCTTTATCTCTCCACGTCTAAGTTGTGCTTCTATCTCTTGTGCTTCTTCAAGTGTTTGCATAGAAGAGAGCATCGCCGCAGAGATGTCGTTGGCTCTAAGAGCCACCACTTGGTCGTGCATAAGTGCTAGTAAAGGAGAGACTACCACCGTGATGCCCTCCATCAAAAGTGTAGGCAACTGATAGCAAAGTGACTTACCCCCACCTGTAGGAAGTATCATCAGTACATCTTGTTTACCAACAATGGCATCTACCACCTCTTCTTGTAAAGGTCGAAAAGTATCATGTCCGAAATAGTGTTTTAGGGTTTCTAGTTTATTCATAGTAGAAGTGTAGCGTGTTCAAACACAAAAGAAGAAAAATATGTCACATTGACATATTTTTTAATTTATGGCTCACAAATATTGCACTATCATGCTAGTACTCCTATCATATTTTTTGCATTAAAACTAAAAGGATATAATGTAGATTAAAAAAGGAAAAGAAAACTTGATAGCTAGAAAACCGTTACAGATCTTTTTAGCTGTCCAACAAGCACTTTTTCTTAGAGAATTAAATATGCGCTTTTCAACTAGTAAAATGGGTCTCTTCTGGACTTTTTTTGAACCATTTTTTCAAATCCTGGTTTTTGTAGTGATTAAAACATTTCTCTTTGGAGATGCTTCCAGTAATTTTGATTTTGCAGTTTTTATCGCTTTAAACTTCACAGCCTACAACATGTTTAAGAATATTGTAACAAAATCAATAGGTTCATTTACAGCGAACAAAGGACTTTTTGTCTATAAGCAAGTCAAGCCCATTGATACAATTATTGCAAGGGCTATGGTAGAAACATTTATTACAGGGATCATTATTCTTCTATTTGTTGCTATTGGAAATTACTTCAATTTTGATATGAACATCAAAGACCTACCTATGGTCACGTTTGGGTTTCTTTTTTTGCTGTTATTTACCATTGCATTTTCCATCTTTATTGCTGTTGCCAACACCTTTTATCCGAGTATTGGTAAGGTTATAAGCCTATCGATGATTTTTCTTATGTTTGGATCTGCCTTATTTTATACTGTTGAAATGCTTCCCATACAAATCCAAGATCTATTACTTCTCAACCCACTTACACATTTCATGGAGCTGATACATGGATACTATTTCCATGTATTAGATGACAAATTTGTAGATTATGGCTATATCATCCTATGGACATTGACATTACTTCTTGTTGGCCTGTGGTTCTATAGAAAACTTGAAGAGAGGATCATCTCTATATGATAGAGCTCAAAAATGTTACTAAATATTTTCAAACCAAACAGGGTAAAAATTATATATTGAAAGATATGTCTATCACCATCCCCTCTGACACAAACATCGGCATATTAGGTAGAAATGGTGCAGGAAAATCTACCATTATGCGTATGCTAGGACACATAGAATTTCCTAACAAAGGAAGAATCACATCAAACTATACTTTTTCCTGGCCTTTAGGACTGAGTGGTGGTTTTGTAGGCAATATGACAGGCAGAGCCAATGTCAAATTTGTTTGTAGACTTTACGGGAGAAGCGATGAGCAAATCCATGAAATTATTGAATTTGTAAATGATTTTTCAGAATTGGGAAACTACTTTGACATGCCCATAAAAACCTACTCCTCAGGGATGAAAGGACGACTTTCTTTCGGACTGAGTCTTGCGTTTGACTTTGACTATATGCTTATAGACGAAACACTTTCAGTAGGAGATGCACGATTTAGAAAAAAATCAAAAGAGGCACTTATAAAAAAAATAGAGAGTTGTCATGTGCTTCTTGTTAGCCATGATATGGGTACTCTAAAAGATATCTGTGATGCAGGTATTGTCGTAAATAAAGGTCAAATGTACTATTATAACGATATCAATGATGCCATATTAGAATATGAAAACATCAACAAACAAGCAGGATAAATATGCATAAACTACTACTGATTCTACCATTATTTTTACTCTTTACTGGGTGCGCACAACAAACTAGAGGTATTTCACCCCAAACACATACTGTGTCAAAATATACTCCCTATAGCTTAGAAGCGCTTGATGCACGTTACCGTCAAGGTGGCAATTAATATGCTAAAAAATGTAAATAGCTTGAAACTTTTATTTCTACTACTTTTTATAGTGATTGCTTTTTATATTTTAACAATCAAAACAGAAAAATATCAATCCAACAGTACAGTCATTATCAAAGATCTTTCACAAAAACAATCTGCAAGTATGCTTGGGAGTATGCTTTTAGGCCAAGGCTCGAGTACTATGCAAGACTCTAAACTTTTAGAGATCTACATTAAATCATTAGAAATGTTTTTAATGCTTAACAAAGAGCATAATCTTACAGATTATTACAGTTCTGATCACATAGACTTTATACAACGTCTCACTCCAGAAGCATTGCTAAGTTTTAACCTTGTGAACAATGAAAACCTTCTAAAGCAGTATGCAGATGATATTTCCATACTTTACGATGAGCCTTCAAATACTTTAAATATTGGCTTTATGCATGCTGATGCAAAAATCGCACAAGAGATTGTATCTAATGTGATCAAGTACGCCAGTCAAACCTTAAACCGATTTGAAAAAGAAAATGCCGAAGTGGCACTGCAGGCACTACTTTCTCAAGAACAAGAAAACAAAACGCTATTTACGGACTCCATCAAAAAACTTATAGCCTATCAAAACAAGCACCAAACCATAGACCCAAATATCGATGTCCAATCAAAAAGTAGCATCTTAGCTTCACTAGAAAGTGAACTGATCCAAAAAGAGGTAGAATATAAAAGTAAACTAGGCTATCTTAACAAAAATACTGCAGAAATGCAGCTACTTAGAGATACTCTCTACCAGATGAAGCGTAGCATAGCAAACATTAAAAAGCAGATTGCCGGAGATGGTAAAAATGAACTAAACAAAAATGTATCAGAATTTGAACTACTTAAAAATGAAGTGGATTTCAATAAAGAACGATACAAACAAACGCTGATTAGACTAGAAGAAACAAAGGTACAAGTAAACCAAAATGCTAAAAATCTCATTGTTGTTACGCAACCTACATCAGCCCAAACCCATAGTGAGCCCAGCAAACTAAAAGATATACTTACACTTTTTATCGTACTTAGTTTTCTCTATGGAATCATTACTTTGATACTGAGTATCCTAAACGAACACAAGGATTAACAATGAAAACAATTAAAATACAGTATAGGAAAATGCACCATGCTCACTCTTAAAAAACTATTTATATCTATTTTACTATCTACCCCATTATTGGCACTGACTATCACCCCAGATACGAATATCAGTAACGAAAGCCAATTTTCAACAGAAGACAAGATCTATTTTGGAGAGCAACTCTTCAAAGGAAACTTCAAAAATAATGCACAGTTTCACCAAGACCCCAATTATCTCTTGAAAACTGGAGACATCGTCAGTATCAAAATCTGGGGTGCTTATGATTTTGCCGGGGATATACCTATAGACAAACAAGGAAATATCTTTATCCCACAAGTAGGTACGGCTCAATTGCTAGGTTTAAGAAACAGAGACCTTCAACCAGAACTCTCCTCTGCTATCAAAGGGGTATTTAACGACAATGTTCAAGTATATGCCACGGTACAAGGCTATCAACCACTCTCTGTTTTTGTTTCTGGTTCAGTTAGTAATGTAGGACTTTATAATGGATTTTCAACAGATTCTATCTTGCAGTACATTGACAAGGCAGGGGGCATCATACGTGGGGAAGGAAGCTATAGACACATTTCAGTACTACGAAACAAAAGAACCATCAAACGCATTGACCTTTATAACTTCTTACTCCATGGACATACATCCAATTTCCGCTTTCGTAATGGTGATGTCATCCTGGTCAAACCCATCCGAAATTTTGTAGAAGTAGCAGGAGATGTCTCTCGCCCTTATATCTTTGAACTCTCTGGGAAAAGTTCATCTGTTCATTCTGTTATGAGATATGTTCTTCCTAAACCTGGGGTAAATCGTTTTATACACACTAAGCGACTAGGGAGCAAGGAGGTTAGCAACGCCTACGCCATAAGCAAATCCAAGAACATACGGTTAAGACGTGGAGACAAAGTAAACTTTTTTTCTAACCAGTATGTACATAGCATCTCTGTTGCCATCGAAGGTGAACATAAGGGGTTGCGTTATGTTTCTGTCCCCAAGGGTACTTCTATCTATGATGTTCTGAATACTGCAAAGTTTTCGCCTCTTTCTAGCATCAAAAGTACACAAGTCTTCCGCGATTCTGTTGCCAAGGTGCAAAAAGAACTGCTCCTGACAAAACTGCAAGACTTAGAAGCTAGAGCTCTGACTTCAGACTCTGCCACACCAGAAGAAGCAGCTATACGAAGTAAAGAAGCAGACTTGGTGATGAAGTTCATCCAACGGGCTAAAAACATACAACCTAAAGGTCAAGTAGTCCTTTCAAAATCTGAAGATTTAAGAAAAACCATATTAGAAGATGGAGACCGTATTTTTATCCCTAGAAAAACAAATGTTGTGGTGGTACAAGGTGAGGTCAACATACCAAATGCACTTACATTTAAAGAAGGTCAAAATCTTTCATCTTATGTAGAATCATGTGGAGGCTACACAGACAGAGCAAACAAAGCCAAAGTGCTTCTTGTCAAAGCAAATGGAGAAGTGATCCAACATAGTGACTCATTTAGCTTTACATCCCCACAAGTAGAAGCAGGAGACTCCATCCTCGTTTTAGGCAAAACAGATACCAAAAATCTGCTGCTTGCTAAGGACATCACACAGATACTTTATCAGGTAGCTGTAGGGGCTGCTGTGGTTTTAAAGGCTTTTTAAACATATCATAATGTATTCAGTAAATTTTTTGGTATATCATCGATATAATCTTATACTCTAGGCAAAGAGATTATTATTTTTAAAGGTCAAGACAACTTTAAATAATTGTCTTGTACATGGCAATAATAGGTCATAACTTAGTGCGCCATATTATTCATTAGGTCGCATTAGATAAATAATACACTTTAATTCTTTTAAAAAATTGATAAGCATCTATCGTGATTCAACATATCAAACCTTAGTTGCCTGAAATTAAGAGACCTTGCAAAATCTTACCCTAGATTAACATTGCACACTGTATAATAATTACAATTTATAATGGGAAAAGGAAATACTATGATTACTATCGGCTTAAGTGATAAAATAGACAAGAGCCTATAATGAATTTTGGAACATGTCTTGTGATATCAGACACTTAAAAACAAGGATCATCTAGTATATTCCAGAACAAATAAGTTCAGTGTTTAAATAACAATTTAAAGTGGATGATTGTGATGAAATTTCTAAAATCCTAGAAGTAGCACTACATGGATTAGTTAAAAGGTTTGAAGTATTTAAGTGGCATAGAGTTTTCAAGCCTTATCAACATTCAAGCTGTCTTTATCATCCAAGAGATCATCAATATCTAGAATATGCGATGTGATGTACTGACAAGTCACAGAGTATGTGTGAAGTTTATGTATATCAATGCCTCTAATCAGCCTGGCGTAGAAGCTGGTAAGAGTATAATAAAACAAAAAAGTGAGATCTAAAATGATTAAAAAATGTTTATTTCCAGCAGCAGGTTACGGTACCCGTTTTCTACCTGCGACAAAAGCCACCCCGAAAGAGATGTTACCCATCCTCACTAAGCCACTTATACAGTATGGTGTAGAAGAGGCTCTTGAATCTGGCTGTGACACGGTGGCTATCGTTACTGGGCGTGGTAAGCGCTCGATAGAAGATCACTTTGACATTAGCTATGAGTTAGAACATCAGATAAAAGGAACGTCTAAAGAGCACTACCTCACTGAGATAAGGGATGTTATAACTAAATGTACATTCTCCTACACACGTCAGATAGAGATGAAAGGGTTAGGTCATGCCATACTTAGCGGAGAAACACTCATAGGACATGAAGATCCTTTTGCTGTCATACTGGCTGATGACTTATGTGATAACAAATGTGAAGCGGGTGGTGTCCTTGCTCAAATGATAAAAGTATATAATAAGTATAAATGTTCAGTAGTAGCGATAGAAGAGATCCCCAAAGAAGATACTGACAAATATGGTGTAATTGCAGGTGACGAGATCGAGTCAGGTATCTATAGGGTTTCCGATATGGTAGAAAAACCAAACCCAAAAGAGGCACCATCCAATATGGCTATAATCGGTCGCTATATACTTACTCCAGATATTTTTGATATCTTAAGAAAGACCAAGTCAGGTAAAGGTGGAGAGATTCAGATAACTGATGCTCTACTTCATCAAGCAAAAGAGGGAAACGTGATAGCCTATAAGTTTAAAGGTAAACGTTTTGATTGTGGTAGTATAGATGGTTTTGTAAAAGCTACAAATTACTTTTATCAAAGAAGCATAGGTTAATTAAAAATGAAAAAAATAAGAAAGCTGGTCAAGAACCCGAAATCATTTTTTAAAGATGCCCTTCATAATAAATCTAAAACTGCCACAAATGCTTTGAAGAACAATCCGAATTTAAAAGTTAACTTAGAAAAGATCAGTTCCAAGATTCCTATTCCAGAGTATCATTACAGTCTTTATGAAGTTTATAAAAAGCAAGGTTATCATGGAAAAGCCGAAAAATCCCTCAACGATGCTATAAGCCTAAAGAAACGACCTCAGTATTATTATCATCTTGGAATAAGACTTAAACAAAAAAAACAATGGTGGCAGGCGGTTGAAGCTCTTTCCAGTGCAGTAAAACTTTCAAAAGATATTAAGCCCAACTGGTATAAAGATTTTGCTTTGTGTCTGACGCAAATGAATCGCTTCAGCGAAGCATCTGATGCATGGGGTGTTGCACTGTCTAAAGGAAGCAAAAATTCCACGGATTGGTTTCATTATGGATATACCTTAGAACTAGCAGGAGAAAGCCATAAATCAGAAGAAGCTTATCAAAAAGCAATAGCCTATGACAAGAAGCATAATGCTAAAACCTATGGAGTTGGTATATTTCATGAAAAACGTGGTTATTGGGATGAAGCTTCTAAAGAATATGCAAAAAAAGTAAAAGAAAACCCTGTTAATGGAGATTTACATTATCGTTTAGCCTTGTCTCATGATAGATGTTATAGATGGGACGATGCAGAAAATGCATACTTGAATGCAATAGCCTTAAAACCCCAAAATATTGATTGGTACTATAGACTTGGCTTGGTTAGAGAAAGATTGGGTCGATACGATGAAGCTGCACAAGCATATGCTTTTGCAGCTGAAAACAGAAAGACTCATACACCATATTGGTATTATCGTCTTGGCTATGTTCTCGAAAAACTTGGTAAACTTCAAGAGTCTTGTGAGTCCTTTTTAATGATGAAAAATCTTAAACTTTTTGATGAACCTACTTTGGTCGACGCAGAGCAAGCTCATGCCTCCCTTTTTAATAATATCAAAGAGCATTCAATAAACTTGATTGAAAACTTACAAGATGAAATAGCGAGAAAAGAAAATTTTGATCAGGATTTATATTTCTCATTGGGGCACATGCTCGCCCTTCAAGGGCAATACAAAGAAGCGAGTGAAGCTTTCATAGAACAACGTATTTTACAAAGTGCCCATGGTGTTTTGGAAGACCCATACAATAAAGATGCAAATCTTAAAAAAGTAATTAACTATACAGAGTATTATGAACGATATGCTTTAGAAGAAAAGACTATTTTATATGAAAGTTATCATGGTGCTTCAATCTCTTGTAACCCTTATGCTATTTTTAAATCACTTCTTGTAGATGATAGATTTAAAGAGTATAAACACATCTGGGTCATCAATGACAAAAGCAAGATCCCAAATGAGCTTAAATCATATACGAATGTTATTTTCATAAGTAGAAACTGTGACCTTTATATGAGATACCTTGCAAGAGCAAAATATCTCATCAATAATGTCACTTTCCCTGAATACTTTATACGAAAAGAAGGACAAAAATATCTTAATACTTGGCATGGTACCCCTATTAAAAGCCTAGGGAAAGATATAAAAGATGATTTTATGGCGCATAAAAATGTTACTAGAAACTTTTTGCAGGCATCACACCTTATACAACCAAATACTTACACGACAGAAATTCTTTTAGATAGATATGATATAAAAGATATTTTTCATGGTACTGTAGCAAAGACTGGATACCCGCGACAAGACCTGATGCTAAATATGTCAGATCAACAGAAATCGACCCTTGGAAAAAAACTAAACATTGACCCTCTTAAAAAAACCATACTTTATGCACCTACATGGCGCGGTGCCCATGGTTCGGCAGTTTTTGATACAAAACAACTTGAACATGACTTAAAAGCACTGATTGATCTAGAAAATGTAAATATTCTTTTTAGAGGTCATCATATGACTGAGAAACTTATTAAAGACTTAGATATTTTGTCATATATTGTTGTACCAAATGAAATTGATACAAATGAACTACTGTCTGTTATAGATGTACTGGTCACAGACTACTCTAGTATTGCTTTTGATTATATGGCACTTAATAGACCTATTCTTTATTATGCTTATGATTTAGAAGCATATGAGAAAGAGAGAGGTTTTTACTTTCCATTAGAAGATCTAGGTGGAGAAATTTGTAAAAAGAGAGATGAACTCATAGCTGCCTTAAAAGAGACTATCAAAAATTCTCAAATCAATGGTACCCAACAAAAAGCACAAGATCAATTCTGTACATATGATGACGGTAATGCAACGACACGAACTATAGAACTACTATTTGAAGACAATAAAGAGAAGGTTGACATTGTTGAAAAATCGACCAAAAAATCTTTACTTTTATATGGTGGGCCATTCATCCCAAACGGAATAACTACTTCTTTTGTTAACCTATTGAATCATCTGGATACAGATCGATATGCTATCAGCATAACGTTAGAACCAGAATTAATGAAAAATAATAAAGAGCGACTAGAACAGTATAGCAAAGTCAAAAGTAATATAAGTACTATCCCTCGAGTTGGAAGAATGCTAATGACCTTAGAAGAAAAATGGAATATTGATAAGTTCAATTCCCAAAAACATTTGGCAGAGAAGGAAATGTATGACTTATATCAAAAAGTTTTTTCACGAGAATTCAAAAGAATGTATGGAGAAAGAACTTTTAATGTCATTATTAATTTTGAAGGATATAAAGTCTTTTGGACATCATTATTTTCAAATAAATCAGAAATAAATTGTAAAAATTCAATCTATTTACATAATGACATGTATGGAGAGTGGCAATTGAGATTCCCTTATTTAGAACAAAATTTTAAGCTTTATAAAAATTATGATGTCCTAGCAGCTGTTTCCGAGAAAACGATGGAACACAATATTAGTAATCTTTTAAAAAAGTTTGATTTATCTCAAAAAAAGTTTGAATATGTAGACAATGTACAAAATCCTGAAGACAGTATTAAAAAAGCAAAAGAAGATGTAGAAGTTCTTTCTGATGAACAAATCTTCAAAAACACTAAAGTATTTATTAACATTGCAAGGCTTTCTCCAGAAAAAGATCAAGGAAAACTTATAAAAGCTTTTCAAAAAATCTCTTCAAAGCATCCAGAAGCTAGATTAATCAATCTAGGAAGTGGTCCACTAGAACATCATTTAAAAAACTTAGTAAAAGAACTACGTTTGGAAAATAAAGTCTTTTTACTTGGTCAAAGATCCAATCCTTACCCTTATCTTAAACTATCTGATTGTTTTATACTCTCTTCAAACCACGAAGGGCAGCCCATGACACTTTTTGAGGCACTCATACTTGAAAAACCAATTATCGCAACAGATATAGTGGGTAATAGAAGTGTTCTAGAGGGAAGACCAGGACATTTAGTTGACAATAGTGAGGATGGACTTGTCAAAGGAATGACGAACTTTTTAGAAGGCAAATACGAAGATGATAAACATTTTGATCATGAACAATATAATCAGGATGCTTTAAATATGTTTTATACTAAGGCTTGTGGAGTGAAAGTATATGACTAATCTAGAAAAAGTAAATGAGCTATATAAAACTAAAAAATATGAGGACTGTATCCCTTTATTTAAAGAAATATATTCAACTAAAGAGGAAATAAGTGTTGATATTTTTGCAAGATTTTCAATATCTTGTCGAATGATAAAAGACTTTAAAAAGTCCGAAGAGATTATCAATAAAGGATTAGAGGAGTTTCCTGAAAATAATTGGCTTACAATAGAGCTAGCTGCATTAAGAAATAGAGAAGAAAAATGGGGGGATGCTGTTAAACTATGGGAAAAAGTGAAAAATAACTCAAAAGAATTTTCTGAATTGAATTTTGAGAGATACTTAATAGCTTTATATGCTATCAAAAATAAACAAAAAGTAAAAACTATTTTAAAAGAAGCTTTATTAAAATTTCCTAATAATAAAATGTTTTTGGAAAAAGCAACTGATGTTCCAACTACTTATAAGCACGATATCAATATTTTAAAAACACGATGGGATTTTTATGGTATTAATGATTATTATCATAATTCATTAAAAGAAAATAACAAGCTATTGTTTGAATATTTCATTTTTTTAGCTGATACTGGCCAATTGAACAAAGTTTATAAATTAATACAAAATTACGACTTTAGTTATCTAGAAGATTTAATTAATAGTACCACTTATAAGTCAGACAAAAAAAATAATATGCAATATCTACTTAATTATTATAAAAATGATTTTATACCAAACTTAGTTAATATATCACCTGATTCACTTGAATCAAAAATAATATATTTTATCAATCAAAAAAATAATGATAGTTTGTTATATGTAAAAGACTTAATTATAAAACAGCCCAGTGTTTTTAAAAAGAATGGGAGAATTCAAATGCTCTTAAACTTTTTTGTAAATGAATTGATAGAAAATAATTTATTAGATGAAATTTTTGCTTATAGATTGATTGAATTCTATTGTGAGGACAATAACATCAACAAGACTAGAAAAAAATATATGATTTCAACTTTGATTGATTATTTTGAAAAAAAAGGAAGTTATATCTTTTTTAACTATCTTAACAGCAATAAAGGTTATATACAAAAGCTTGCCTCAACTATTCATAGATTTGGAGAAAATGAAGATGCCGCAAAGTATTATCAAAGAAAGTTACATTTATTAGTTAAATATTCATCTATAAACTATAAGAGTCCAATAAAAAAACCAAGAGTTGCAGTTTGTATATCTGGAATGATTAGAGGAAATGCAAAAAAAATATTTGATGTCATGCAAAAAAACATTATCAAGCCATTAAATGCTGATGTATTTATGCATACTTGGGATGTGCAACATGAATGGATGGGTATCGGTGGTGATATTAATTGGGTTTATAGGTTATTTGGTGGAGAGGTACTAAAAAAATGCCCAAATGAACTGAAATTAAAGCCTTTTTTAGAAAAAAACTTTCCTAATATTTATGATAAGATAAAATATGAAATAGTCTCTCAATTAGACAAAGATATTTTGAACAATTTAATTTCTACGAAATTATTTGAAATAGAAGATGAAAACAGTTTTCTAGATGAACTTCACTTTCCAAAAGAAAACTTAATGACTAGAGGGCACTACAATCAAGCAAAAATGTTTTATGGGATTTATAAGTCAATGAAGGTAATGGAAGAGTATGAAAATGTAAATAATATAAAATATGATTATGTTATTAGATGTAGACCTGACATCGGCTTAAATAATGAACTAAACTTGGAATCACTTATTGTTTTAGAAGAAAATGAAGTAATGACAGACTTTTATCCTTATGGACCACAGGATCAATTTAGAGCTGGGAGAAGAGATACAATGTTTACTTTAGCTAACATATGGTTGGAAATGCTAAAAAAAGAAAGATTATCTCCATTTAATGAATATCCAAAAATTGATGCTCATAATTTAATATATCTTTGGATGATACACAACAATATGATTTCAGTTCCAACAAATATTAAAAGAGATGTAAGTTTAGCAGCAAGAGAATCTAAATTACCCTGTATTAAAAATGAATTAGAAAAAGATATAAAGCAAATTCCGAAAGAATATAAAGAGCGAGATGATTTTATTGATTTTTTTAAATCATTAATGGAGAAAACATGAAAAACTTAGTTATAGATCTAGATGGTACACTAACTATCGATTCCAACTGCTCTTATGATGAGAAACCTGTCAATACAGAATTTCTTAATCAATTAAAGAAATATAAAGAGATGGGATTTAGTATCACCATTTTGACAAGTCGAAATATGAGAACCTATGAAGGGAATATTGGTAAGATAAATGTACATACTTTGCCCCCTATCTTGGAGTGGTTAAAAAAACATGATGTTCCATATGATGAAGTTGTTGTTGGAAAGCCTTGGTGTGGGTTTGATGGGTTCTATGTAGATGATAAGTCTATAAGACCTTCTGAGTTTGCTTCTCTTTCCTATGAAGAGATAAAAGAACTTCTTTCGAAAGAGAATCCCTACAAAGATGGTGGGAACAAATGATACTTATCACATCTGCAAAATATGTAAATCCTGAACTTCAATCTGAATTTGGTAAGATACCTCCATCATTTTTGCCACTTGGGGGTAAAAGGCTTTATGAATATCAAGTCAATCTTTTTGAAAATATAGATGAAAAAATTGTCTTGTCTCTTCCTGAAAGTTTTAATATGAGTGTATCTGATACAAAGAACCTTAGTGCTTTTGGTATTGAAATCTTATATGTACCAGATGGGTTAACTTTAGGTGAATCAATCGTTTACAGTGTCAATATGAATTTACCTATAGATAATAATTTACAAATACTACATGGTGATACATACTTTAAGCATATTCAAAAGAAAAGTAATTCAATAAGTGTATCAAATGTTGACAGCAGTTATGACTGGGCATATTTAATTGAAGATAACATTCCAATATTTAATCTATATAATCAATCTATTGCAAATATGACTGATCAAATTTTAAGTGGATACTTTAATATAGAAATGCCATATGAATTTGTAGCATCCATGGTAGAAAAAAAATATTCATTTATAGAGGGCTTAAAACATTATTCTGAAAGTTTTGCTTTTGAAGCCATAGAAAATAATACTTGGTTGGATTTTGGACTAGTTTCAAACTACTTCCATTCTAAAAAGTCTATTACTACAGAAAGAGCCTTTAATGAACTTTTGATAGAAGATGGATATGTAAAAAAATCGTCAAGCCTTGAGGGAAAATTAGATGGTGAGATAAACTGGTTCGAACATTTCCCTAAAGAACTTTCTTTAAATATTCCACGATTTTATACTCAAAGCTATAACTTGTCATATAAAACAGAATACCTTTATGTTAATACCCTTTCAGAACTTTTTGTATTTGGTAAACTTCCTATACATATATGGAGAGAAATATTTAACTCTCTTAAAATATTTTTAGAAAAGCTTCATAGTATTAAAGCAAATGACAATAAAATTAATTTTGATTATAAGCATAAAACAATAGCCCGTATCAATACATTTGCTGATGCAAATACAATTGATTTAAATAGAACCTGGATATATAATGAAAAAGAGATGCCCTCAATAAATAGTATCATTGATAATTTGGACAAATATCTACCAAAGAATAATAAACTATTTGTTTTTATCCATGGAGATTTTTGTTTTAGTAATATTATGTATGACTTTAGATCAAGTACTGTCAAAACTTTTGATCCTAGGGGTATTGACTTTAATGGCAAGGTAACACCATATGGAGATGGTATATATGATTATGCTAAGTTAATGCACTCAGTGATTGGTCTTTATGACTTTATCATTGCAAAGTTTTACAAGTGTAGTTATAGTGAGTATGAAATAATATTTGATATGGATATAGACAGGGAAATACAAAAAATTCAAGCATTATTTTTTAGTATTTTTTCGCTTCAAAAAAAAGAAACATATGCAGTAATGATACATCTATTTTTATCTATGTTGCCACTCCACAATGATGATATAGATAAACAAAATGCACTTTTAGCCAATATGTTTAGGTTGTATAAAGAATTAAAAGAGGATATATAATATGACAATAGTTTTTCCAATGGCAGGTCTTAGTAGCCGTTTTACAAAAGCAGGATATGATAAGCCAAAATATATGTTGGATGTAGATGCCAATACTGTTTTTTTTCATGCTGTAAATAGCTTTAAAAACTATTTTACAGAGTCTAAAATAATATTCATTTATAGAAATATTCAAAATACTAAAGATTTTATAGAAAATGAATGCCAAAGTATGGGGATAAAGTCATATGAATGTATAGAACTTGACAAAGAAACAGAAGGACAAGCCCATACAGTAGCACTAGGATTAGATAAGGCAAATATACAGGTTGATGAAAGTATCTTGATTTTTAATATTGACACTTTTCGTCCAAATTTTTTACTTCCAGAAGAACTTGATTTTGAAGCTATTGATGGATACTTAGAAGTATTTGAAGCCGAAGGCGAACACTGGTCATTTGTATTGCCCGAGAATGAGGTTAGCCATAAAGTAATTAAAACTACCGAAAAAGAAAGAATATCTTCTTTATGCAGCAGTGGGTTATACTACTTCAAAAAAATGTTTGATTTTAAAAAAATATTTGAAGAGATAGTACAGAAAAATGACAGAAGTAAAAATGAATACTATATTGCACCCATGTATAACTATCTTATAAAAGAGGGAAAAGATATAAGATATTCAAAAATATCTTTGAATGAGATAATCTTTTGTGGTACACCCGATGAATACGAAACTCTTACATCTAAAGGTAATTAATTAATAAACATTCTTATAGCAGACGGAGCAGGATACATTGGTATAATGGCCTGAATATTTAAGACAATATAACAACAAAACTTTAAACCGGGAGTGTTAGAAATTCCGTGTCAGTCTGATAAAATACAATCAAGGACTGACAATGAAAGAAGAAATAGAGTTTGACTTCGATGAAATACTCGATGAGTTTAGAAGCGGTAA
>Ga0209633_10001467_pt1 | contig 24068 bp, 19 predicted proteins | sample Cruoilmetagenom1_FD_187290 | JGI IMG/M metagenome (GOLD analysis project Ga0209633, IMG submission 187290) | Oil polluted marine microbial communities from Coal Oil Point, Santa Barbara, California, USA - Sample 1 (SPAdes) (version 2) | ecosystem: Environmental > Aquatic > Marine > Oil seeps ...
AGGATTCTCACTGGCCATCAAGGCCACTTCATATGGTGCTCATATACATTTGCGGAAATGGGATGGGTTGGGACCGGATGTTTCATCCTGGCATTGCCCGATTTCCGGTGCTGAGGGAACACGGGTCGGATGAAAAGGTAAGAAAAAGGAAGAGGTTGACCCTTACCGGACCTTTTAGCCAAGAGCGAGTGTCGCTCGTAGCCACCGCTTTGGTGTCTCGTGAATTTGTTATGGGCACTGCCTGATGGGATGGACAGCCTTCTCCTGGCATCGCTAACCGCCCTATAACACCGTTGTATATCTAATATTCCATTGCTGAACCATTGGTGCTTTCTGCCAAAATCACCGATGCAAGTACACAGCGAAAGACCATCGTGGCCTGGCCATATTTGTTGGAAACCTTTTGTATCAAATTAAATCGATCAGGAAAGGTACTAGGTAACTGTTCCCCGTCAGCAATCATGAGACATATTCGCATTTCAGATGGCGTGGAATATGAATTGAGCCTGCCGTGCTTGTAGGCGCAATGCATGAAGATCGAAAATCTATCAACTAATCAATTTTGAACATTCCAGAAACAGTAGAATAACGCAGAGGAGAAAAGATATGGCGCAACTAGCTCGGAAACATGAAATGAGTCCAGATGAAAAGTTGAAAGAAGCGCAAGCAGAAATCTCAGGATTAATGGTTAAGGCGCGGCAGGCTCAATCATCAATCGAGAATTACACGCAGGAACAAGCGGATCAACTGATCGCAGCCGTTGCCTGGCAAGTATTCAACCGGCGCGAAGAACTTTCCAGACTGGCGGTTGACGAAGGTGGATTTGGTAATTATGACGACAAAGTTACGAAATTACAAAATCGCATTCTGGGCACACTCGCAGATATGATTTCCGTAAAAACCTGTGGCGCAGTTGAGGAAGATCCAGAAAAAGGTTTGATCAAAATCGCCAAACCTGTGGGCGTTATCGCGGCACTTATTCCAACAAATGGTCCGGACGCCACGCCGGCGGTCAAAGGCTTAAACGCACTCAAGACCCGCAACGCTATTATCATGTCGCCAGACCCACGGACGCGGCAAACGACAAAGGCGGTGGTCGATGCCATGCGAGAAGGCTGCGAGAAAGTTGGCGCACCAGCTGATCTTATCCAGATGATTGATCGACCATCTATTCAAAAGACGAGCGAGCTCATGAAACAGGCTGACCTGATTGTGGCCACAGGCGGTGCCGACATGGTTAAAGCGGCCTACAGTTCAGGCACACCTGCTTTTGGCGTCGGAGTTGGTAACTCGGTACATGTTGTCGATGAAACAGGCGATATTGATGATGCGGCAGATATGATTTCCCGCGCTAAGACATTTGACTATGCGACCAGCCGTCTGGCCGATAATTCTGTTGTGGCGCATGCTGATATCTACGATGAACTACTCGCAAAAATACAGGCGGCTGGAGGGCATCTCTGCTCTGCGGAGGAAAAAGCTAAACTCCAAAAAGTTATTTGGCCTGAAGGCGGGCACATCCCGTCTATTGATATCATTGCAAAACCAGCTGCGCAAATTGCCAGTCTGGCCGGATTAGAGATTCCAGATGACCGAACATTCCTTATCGTTGAAGAAGACGGCGTCGGCCACGACCATCCATTTTCAGGGGAAAAACTATCAGTGGTTCTGGCTCTATATAAATATGATGGTCCCATCGGCGCAGCCATCGATCAGGTTAACGCCATAACCGCCTATCAGGGCATGGGGAATACGTGCGGAATTCATACGTCGAATGACGCGCATGTAAATGATCTGGCGATGAAGACCAAAACAGCGCGCGTCGTGGTCAATCAAAATCTCAATGAGGCTGCGGGCAGTCCACGCAATGGCATGCCATACACGCTTTCGCTTTCTTGCGGCACATGGGGAGGAAATATAACCACTGAAAATGTCAATGTGCGACATTTCATGAATCTCACCTGGATTACACGTCCAACTGTCATGCGGGACATTACGCCGGAGATGATTTTCTCTGACTATTGGGAAAAATACGGAAAATAATAAATTTGGATCAGGCTAAACGTTTGAGGGCACCCCCAAATTTTGAGGGCCGGATATGTATATAGTAGGTCGATCGGCAATTTTTGAACCGCCGAACCGAACTGAATGAACATGCTTCAGTTGGTGCATCGGACCTCTATCTTGCCTTCACAGACTATTGCCGGGAATGCGGCAAAAAACCTTGCTCGCAGAAACTATTTGGTGAGCGAATGACGTCGCTTAAGTTTGAAAGAATGCGGCTTGGAAAAGCTGGCCGTTATCATTATCGAGGCATTAAGTTGAAACAGAGCGCATTCAATATTGCAGCATGAGTATGATGGCCATTATGCGCCGAACCTTCCGCTTATTCAGGTGGACCGACCATTCAGGGATGGTTTCCCTGAATGGTGCTCATGACCCAATCCGGACCTTGACCTGGGTCAAGAAAGGCCGCCGAAATAAGTGGTCAACTGATCAAAATTGAATTGCTTAAATGTAGTTCGCTTACAAATTCAGAAGAAATCGTGCTCGTCGTGAGGCGAGTTAAGAGTACCGCCAAGTGGCGCTCTAGTTCGTGGGTCCTTGGGGGGGGGAGCGTGAGATTATAGGCAATGATTGGAAAGATCATGAAATCAAACCGTTCTTTGGTACTTGCCATCGGTGATTTTGGCCGAAATCACCGATGGCAAGTACACAGCGAAAGACCCTCATGGCCTGACCACATATGTTGGAAACTTTTCGTATCAAATTAATTCGATCGGGAAAGGCGCTAGGTGATTGTTAGTCCGCCGGAAATAAAAATGTAGTGACAATGCGCGCACCCCATCCCTCAGGCCCACCGGTGGAACTCTCGGCCCAGTAGCGCACACCTCCTCCGATGCTGATCGGTTGATCGCCAAGCTTGATCAACTTAGTCACCTGTGAGTTGACCGGCACAGACCACTCGTCAGTTCTCCAGTTATATGTAGCCTCCGTATTGACTGAGAACGTCCATGCATCCGGCGTTGTATAAGATAAGAAGGGTTGGATAAAAGTGCTGTTGATGTCCTTCCGATTTTTGTCACCAGCCACCGACCAAATGTGGTTGGCAAGTGCGCCGATCGTCCAAGGCCCCTTCTGCATGAGACTTACAGCCGTCGGACCAAGACCAAATTTCTCGCCCCCTAGCAAATCATCCGTTGCGGTCGGAATAAGAAAAACAGGTCCAGCGCCCCATATGATGCCACCAGCTGTTGGAAGTTTAGGTGAAAAGAATAAGCTTTGCGTAGCATCACCAAGGCCAAGCTGACCTCCAGCGCTTGGAAGAATATCGTCTTGGTTAACAATTGGCAGGATTGTTCGAGAAATGAGATTCCACTGGGCATTAAGAGAGATCGGGATTACAGGTTGGATATTAACCGAATATCTTTCACCATTATCAGCAGCACCAATATTTTCATCATAGTTAAATTGAAATGGCACACTGATCAGTGAAGCTATAGGGTTGGACAACTTCTTCGCAAGGTCCGCACCGCTTTGCTGGGCCCGTACATCGCCAGTTCGGCTTACAGTGCCTACAATAATTACGCTCAACATAGTAATCAGCTTTAGATAATTGAGCATTCGACAATTCTCTTATTTTTTATCAATCCTGGCCTTAACCGACAAACAAGTCGCACCCATCACCACTTAAATGTCATGCCCATAGTTGGGCCATGCGTAAGCATTTCAAGTCCAAACCTGCGGTTCCCAACGCCCTCTTCATAATCGATGTATAGCGCGCGGTAGCCCAGAAAACTCGTCATATCCATGCCGAACATAGTCGTATCAAAGCTATAACCAGCCTGCGCCTGCCAGGTAAAATCACTGCCAACGTCGAAGCCACCAATATCTCCCCTCAGCATAATTTCCTGACCGTTAGTAAGTTGATGCCGCAAACGCATTCCGATGAATGGGTCAAACCAATCAAACGTCTTTGCAGCAGACAAGCTGCCCGCGCCGGTTCGGCTAATACCAAGTGCCGGGATATTGACCGTTGCGGTGACCGTTAGATCTATATCCGGCCTCATATACCAATAGCGAACACCACCCAGAATATCGAGCGTTGTGGTCGGAGCTATCGCATCGTTATCTTTCATCGAAGCACGCCGGGCTCCCCAGCTGCCAATCTCATAAGCAATCCCCGGCTCAATAATCGCAAGGTCCACCCAAGCTTTACTTTTGGTAACAATACTCAGATCTAATCCCGCGACCGGATTGAAGCTCCTGAAGGCGCTATCTTTAATCTTGGTTTTGCTCCAGAACACATCGGCGAACAATGTCAGCCGCTCTTTGCGCAATTCCTGATAGCTCATAAATCCATAGAGTTCGTCAGCCTTGTCGACGATCTCGAACAGATTGGTATTGAAGTCCGCGGAGTTTGTTCCGATCCCGGCCTCACCTTGAAAGAAGAGTACCCACGCATACGATCTGAACTGAGCCTCCCACTGGCTGGAAGGAGTTACCGGTTCGGAGGCTCTGGCCTGGACAGCAAGGCCAACAACAATAATCATCATGGCCGCAATGCAGCAAGCTTGCCTGCAAAGTTTCATTAAAAAATCCCCTCTGGTGCTGGTGGTTTCCAGCTAAGCGATCTGTGAGCTCTGGTTCTGTTTTAGTGCGTACGCCATTTTATCACAACAACCGCAATTGCTGTGTTGCCTACCGGCAACACGCCATAACTTATTTCCAACGATAAGGGTGGGTACAAGCGCCAATGAAGTTTGATTGGTCGCACTGGCGTATCACTTTTTGTTCTGATTCATGACCTTCAATCGTAGTTCTTGGACGAAGCGTGAAAGATCAGTGTTTCTTGGTTCAACCCGGGTCAGGCGCTTTGCATAGTCGAGGGCCGCACTGAAAGCTCCTACCTCATGATTGAAGCTGATCAATGCTAACAGGGTCGCACGATCGCGGGGATGTCGGACTAGGTTCTGCTTCAGAACTGCGATCGCGTCGACACGGCGTCCGTTTGAGTGCAAACCAACTCCATAAACGTATGCATATCTGCTTTGGTCGGGCGCGAGCTCGACAGCGCGATGTAATTCATCAAGTGCTTCTTCGGCTCGTTTCAACCGAACCAGAACCAAACCAAGTGAATGATGCAGGCTCGCATCTTGTGGCATGCTTTTGATCGCTTTTCGCAGTAGCTCGATTGCTTCAGGATCCCGTCCCTGCAGCCGATACAAATCCGCAAGATTAATCGCTGCCGGCGAGAATTTCGGATTCTTGCTCATAGCCATCTTGAATTCAGTTTCTGCTTCGGTCAAATGGCCACGCTGAGCATAAAAGCCACCAAGCGCGGTCCGTGCTTCCGGGCGGTCAGCATTGAGGTGATGCGCGGCTACATACTCGGCTGCCGCTTTTTCAAAACTCGCATGATCCGCCTCGGGCTGTTGCGCCGGCGGGACCGAAGCTAGCAGAGATACAGCTCTGATGCGTACACCGCGAACCGGATCGGACAACAGACGAGAAGCTAGAGACCAGAGCTGATCCACGGGTATTCCCTCTAGCAAACCCAGTGCGCTGATCCGAACCATCGGGTCTGGATCTGAAAGGCCACTCCGCGCTAGCCCAATATTGGTCTGCGACAGACGTCCACTCAATTCCGTGAAAGCGCTTGCGCGGAGGAAGGCAGGTTTGCCTCCGTCAGAGGCAATTTGAGCGAGCAAATTCTCCGCACTCATTTGATCTGTCCATGCACTTTGGAATGCTTCCACGGTGGTCGTCGAACCCTTGCGCTTCGGTCCGAACCAACTTTCAACCGCTGCCGCGGCCCATTGTGCTGACTTTTGCTTATGACAATCTGTGCATACATTGGGCGTACCTGCCTTGGCAGACAGATCCGGTCTCGGGACGCGGAAGCTATGATCGTGCCTTTTGTCGATGACCATATAGGTGCGTTCCGGCATGTGGCAGGACCGGCAAGTCAGCGGCGGATTCACGCCGTCGTGGTGGCTGTGTGCAGCAGTGTCATATTTCTCCGGTGCGTGACATTGAATGCAAACGCCATTGCCGGGAGCTCGCAACGATGCACTATGCGGGTCATGGCAATCGGAGCAGGTGACGCCCTTAGCGAACATCTTGCTTTGCTTGAACGGACCATAGGTGTAGGTTTCCTCAAAGTCGCGCATCTGTCCGTCGGCATGAAAGAGTTGGCGGTCGAGCGGCGAGACGCGGTGGGTGTGAGACAGCCATGATCCGGGCACCCAATCCTCCGAGAAGGCGGCTCGTCTTGCGTGACATAGGCCGCAAGTCTCGACTTCCTTGCGCAAGAGCACAGGCGCCGTGCTGCGCTGTGGCAGGCCGCTCCTTTTGTTCGGCGACCAGTTTATATCCCTCCGCTCATCGAATTGAACCACCAATCCCTTAACTAGATCGTTGTTTCTTTGTGATGATGACCCTGAGTTTTGCGCCCACGCAACGTGATGTGACCCGGCTCCGTGACATGCTTCGCAGCCCACATGGATTTCAGCCCAACTGGTCGCAAATCGGTCCTTGGCAGCATCATAATTTTTGCGCACGCCAGTGGAATGGCATTCGGCGCACATGAAGTTCCAGTTCTGATTCAATTTGGTCCAGTGCAGAATGTCATCGTGGCGGATCTGCTCATCGGGATAAAGATGAAACCAGCGTTGTCCGCCCTCGTGCTTGGGCCGGCTGTCCCAGGCAATTGATAATGCCTGTAAGCGGCCGTCAGAAAATTCGATCAGATATTGCTGCAGCGGGTCGACTCCAAAGGTGTACTTAATTTCGAACGTGGTGAACTTACCGTCCGATCCATCCGTCTCGACCAGAAACTTTCCGTCTTTTCGGTAAAAGCGCGAATGCACGCCATAGTAGTCAAAGCTTGCATCGTCGAAATCACCGAGCACCGATTTGTCAGTTGCATGATTCATCGCGAGCTTGTGCTGAGATAAACTCCAGCGCTCGGCCTCTGCCTGATGGCAACCCGAACAAACCTGGCTCCCTACAAATGTGGCTGCTGACTCAACTTTTTCAGTCGGATGGGTTTGTTGCGTGCGATGACCGATAAGGAATTGCCATGAAATACCAACGATGAGGAATGCTGCCATCGCGCCTGCGATTGCGACGAAGATTTGAGCTCTCGATAACGGTTCAGTTATAGCGCTTCGGTTCTTCGACCCAGGTAATCTTTGCTCGGATACCGAATGCTTCCGTGGTTTCTGTCTGTCCGATGGCCGTTTTGAGCGTGCCAAGGTGAAACTCCTCGCGTTTCGAGCTGCCACCACTGTCGCATGCTCTCATAAGCTGTTCACAGATAAACTACTCGAATAATCCGCAGAAAGTCTACCAAATAGCCGCGCTGGAGACGCTCAAGATTTCAGGATTTCTAGGACTGCGGCGGATTTCGCCTTGCAATTGAGGTTTTGCGCCGATAGCCAGAGTATTTGCGTATAAAGAGACCCGCTCAAGGTATCTCAGAATTCCGGGGTGGGGGGGGGACGCTTTTGGCGCTCCCCCCCTCCGTCAACTCGCTTCCACAAGGGCCGAATGTCACTGCTGCATACAATTCCGGATGATCTCGATCCGTTTAATGACATTCAGGTTTTGCGCTTCGACCTGCTTGCGGCACCGTTTCCTTTTGTCAATCCGTAGCCTCGCCCGGACCTGGGCCGACCGGCATGGTGTGCTACTCGCTCGCCTTGTTGCTGTGCTTGATCATCTTGAGCTTCTCGATGTCTTCCGGCGAGAGCTTCGGCCGGTCGATGGTAAGTGTCAGCTTGTCGAGTTTGCCGGTGAATCTGAACGGTACCTGGTAGTCCTTGTCGTCGACCGGCGTGCCGGTATCGGCGCCCACGTCGAAGTTCTCGTCCCACTGCAGGGTCAATGGAATTGTCTTTTCCATCTTCTGCGTCACGACAACCTTGCCGTCGATCTTAAGTACGCCCGTGCCGCTGCGACCTAGGCCGCTGGGGCTGCCGAACGCCAGTGTAGCGGCGCCCAGACCGTCATACTTGAAGTCGAACTCGATCATATGCTTACCTGGCGCGAGCACCTCCGGACCTTCCCACTTTAAGCGTTTGAGATCGACCAGGTTCCAGGTAAACACCGGCTTGCCCTTGAGCAAATAGAACCCGTAGCCAGCAAAGCGGCCGCCCTGTGTCACGATCATGCCCTCGGCACCTCCCTTTGGGACCTCAATGTCAGCCTTGAAGTTGTAGGAGGTAGCAATGATGCTCGGCGCGTCACCGTTGGGTGTGCCGAGCATTTCACCGGAGTAGGTGAACACGGTACGACCGGCCGCGAGACTGGGACGTGGTTCGGCTATGCGGGTGAAGGTGGTTGCATTCAGCGGCAGGACCTGGTTCTTCTTCGCTTCCTGCCAGAACAGTGCCTTCATCTCTTTCAGTTTCACGGGGTGCTTGGCAGCCACGTCCTCGTACTGCGTCCAGTCCTTGCTCAGGTCATACAGCTCCCACGGCCAGCCCGCAGGATCCGGGTGCCCCTTACCGCTATTGTCCCACGGCACGCGCATAACCTTGCTGCTGGCGATCCAGCCGTCATGATAGATCGCGTGGTCACCGATCATCTCGAAGTACTGGGTCTTGTGTGTCGAGACAGCGTCTGCGTTCTTCTTGTCGAAGGTGTACGCCATGCTCACACCTTGGATCGGTTTCTGCGGAATACCGTCCACCACCTCGGGCTGTTTGAGCTGGGCCGCCTCGAGGATCGTCGGCACAATGTCGATGACGTGGTGGAACTGGTTGCGGATACCGCCTTTGTCCCTGATCACCTTCGGCCATGAGATTGCCATTCCCTGCCGGGTGCCGCCGAAGTGCGACGCCACCATCTTGGTCCAGGAGAACGGTGTATCGAATGCCCAAGCCCAGCCCACCGACATATGCGGATAGGTCTGGTCCGAGCCCCAGGCATCATAGAAGAACTTCAACTGATCCTTTACAGGTAATCGGACACCCTGCACCGACGCAATCTCGTTCGGTGTACCATTGAGCCCGCCTTCGGCGCTGGTGCCGTTATCGCCGTTGATGTAAATGATCAGCGTATTGTCGAGCTTGCCCATGTCCTCGACCGCCTGGATGACGCGGCCGATCTCATGATCCGTGTAGGCCACGTAGGCAGCAAAAACATCCGCCTGGCGAATGAACAGCTTCTTCTCGTCAGCCGAGAGCTGGTCCCATTCCTTGAGCAGATCCTTGGGCCATGGGGTCATCTTCGCGTCCGCCGGGATCACACCGAGCTTCTTTTGTTTCTCGAACATGGCCTTGCGCAACTCGTTCCAGCCTTCGTCGAACAGCTTCATCTTACTGATCTTGTCGATCCACTCCGGCGTCGGATGGTGCGGTGCGTGCGTGCCTCCTGGCGCGTAGTAGACGAGGAATGGCTTGTCCGGTGCAAGCGTATTCATCCGGTTCATGTAGCTGATGGCTTCATCCGCCATCGCGGTGGTCAGGTTGAAACCGGGATTGTCCTGGAACGGATAGATGTAGGTCGTGTTGCGGGCGAGGTTGGCCGGCTGCCACTGGTTGGTGTCGCCGCCCATGAAGCCGTAGAAATAGTCAAAGCCCAAGCCGATCGGCCACTGGTCAAAGGGCCCGGCCTGACTGACCTGGAAGGCCGGCGTGTTGTGATTCTTGCCGAACCACGACGTCAGGTAGCCGTTGTCCTTCATGATCTTGCCGACCGTCGCCTTGTCCCGGGTCATGACGCTGTTGTAACCGGGAAAGCCGGTCGCCGTTTCGGACACAGTACCGAAGCCCATCTGGTGATGGTTGCGCCCGCTGATGAGCGCAGCACGCGTTGACGAACACACCGCCGTGGAATGGAAGTTCGTGTAGCGCAGTCCGTTGTTGGCGATACGGTCGAGCGCCGGCGTCGGGATTACGCCGCCGAAGGTGCTTGGCACGGCGTAACCGGAGTCGTCGGTCATGATCAGCAGGATGTTCGGCGCGCCTTTGGGTGGCACCACGCGGGGCGGCCAGTAGGGCTTGGATCGCAGGACGTTGCGCTCGATCTTGCCGCCGAACTTTTCGTCCGGCATCGGCGGGAGTTGATTACCGTTGATTGTGGTGGTGGCGCTCGGCGACCCGAGGTTGCCTGTTACCTTCTGAGCTGCTGCGGAAAAGCAAAACAGCACTACCAGCACTAAACTGGAGGAAACTAGTCGAAGCACGCACATGATAGCATTCCTTAAAAAACAGAGGATTCTTTTAAGCGGCATAAATATACGGAAATGAGGCTACACCCCTATCGGGAAAGCTCTTTGACCTAAATCAAGGTAAGCTATTTTTTTTGAGAGCGCACTTATTATTTCGCATGTCGCGAGTCGAAAGATGATCCCCAAGCGAGGAACTCTGGTTTCAACCCGCAACCAATGGCGGATGATCGTGTCAAACTCATTTCGGAACCTGAAGATTGTTTCAATCCGACAGCCTACCATTTTGGGAAACTCCTCTCATTACCAGAACCCGCTGACCCGCTCCACTAACCAGAACGCCGATATTGTCCCGATGCCATATGCCGGTGCATACCTCGCCCAGCCCGGCCACGAGACGCACAACCTGTCCAGACACCACATTGTGCCGGCTGCGGCCGCGATAAAAAGGATCTGCCCGGCTTCAACACCAATATTAAACATTAGGAGCGAAAGCGGAATTTCGTTTTGTGGCAGTCCGATATCGGCAAGTGCACCGGCAAAGCCCAGTCCATGCAGAAGGCCGAAAGCAAATGTGACCACCCAGGAATAATGCGCGGTCAGGCTCCCTTCACCATAGCTGATGCGGACCAGTTCGCTGGCGAGAAACATGATCGACAGCGCAATGACCGCCTCGACTGGTGGACGTGGCAGCCACAAGAGGCCCAGCGTTGCAGCCGCCAGGGTTATGCTGTGCGCGACGGTGAAGGAGGTGATCGTCGCCAGCAGGCGGCGCCATCCTGAAACGATCAGCAGTAGCGCGAGCACGAACAAAAGATGATCGATGCCAGCAAGGATATGCTCAACACCCAAGACGAAATACGTCTTTATAACGGAGGTCCGGTCCCGTGTCTCACTCACAGTGAAGGCCGGTTGATCCGGCGTCAGGCGCGCGACTTGCGTCGTTCCATCCGGACGCTGCAGCCGGACAAGGACATCAGTCAAGGTGGTCCTAAGTCCGCCGATCGATATTTCGCGACCTGATAGTCCGCCATCGCATTTAGTCTGCCAGCGCTCTATAAATGCGTTGTCGATGCGCGAAAGGCTGATCTCACCGGACACACAGTCCGGTGGCAATTTGACATGGAGCGCGAGCCGCCGATCGCCCCGCGCGGGCACCTTCCAAATAAGGTCATAAGAGCTTTCGCTAGTCTGGCGCAGTTCCAGATAACCCGGCCTCAATTCATGGGCATGACCAGACTGGAAGGTCGAAAACACGGCAACCCCGAACACCAGTACGACCAGCATCCGGATCATGGTCTCTCTCCGGCTGCATTCTGCACGGTCTGCGGCCATTCAATTGTGATTGTGTATGCTTGCCGGAGAAGTTCGAACCGGTCCTGCTGCTTCTCGATCCGCCGTTCTGCAAGCCAGTCACGTTTAAGAACTTTGCGGACCTCGTGGAGCACGGGCTTCCTGCCATCCTTGCGTTGCTGAACGATGACGATGTGCGCCCCATAGGCCGATCGTAGCGGACCCACCCACTTGCCAATGTCCAACCCTACGACTTTGCTAGCGAATTCCTCACCAAAAATCCGGGCGATCTCGCTCTTTGAAGACAAGGAAATTTCAGCTGGTAACTGAGTTGGATCGCCCATGGCTGAGATGTCGGCATCCCCCCCTTTAGCTTTAACGACACTCAGAAACCTTTCGGCATCCCGCGAGGCGGCGGTGCCACGCCTGTCGGTGTTCAGATAGATCTGACGAATGGCAACTTTTGGCTCGATCTGGTACCTGTTTGCGTGGCGTTTCAGGTAGGCATTTAATTCCGCTTCGGAAGGCTCAGGGTCATTCTCTATGTCCGAGGTCAGAAATTCCATTTTCTGCCGTAATCGTCGGCGGATGATCGTGTCATTACGGTCAAGTCCCAAGGCCAGAGCTTCACGATAAAAGATCTCCTCTTTCACATAATCGTCAACCAGACCCTTAAGTTCTGTTGCTGTCGGCGGGCGCTGGCGCACCCGCTCCCACAACGCCGCGAGGCGCTCGATCTGGTCCTGAGTAATGACGACACGTAAGCCCACATCCCTCTGAGAACGTCCAAGCAAATCGGACAGTACAAAAATCAATACTCCGGCAACAAGGAAGTGAAACAGCGGCTCCCGCAAGAGCCGCTTTGCAATGCTCACTTGCCTTAACCCGCAGGTTTATACCAGATGGGAGAGGTGTAGGCGCGTTCCTGCAGCGTCATCCGGGTTCCTGGTAGCGGCTTGACCCCGAAACGCTTGGCGTCATAAGCGGTCCAGCGCGGCGTAGGGATCTCGATAACGCGCCCGTAGTAAAAAGCCCGCTGTTGCGGGTCAAAGTCCGGGTCCTTCCACACGGCAATGAGCTCTGGGGCGCCGATGGTGTTGGTCCAGGTGGCGTTGGCGACATCGACCGTGCTTCCAACGGGACGTAACTTACCGTCACGCAGTTTTTTCCGCAGCTTGCCGCCGGACCAGACAACGTCATACACCTGCTCATGCATCTTGCCCTTGGCATCCAGCCAGCCCTTGACGATCTGGTAGCGATCAAGATTGGCGCCTATCGGATCCTTGAGAGCCGCAACGAGGAATGTCGGAGCCTTGCCCTTGGGCGCATCACGCAGATCACCACCCATGGGAACGCCCTTGGTGTAGCCAATGGCCGCAGGCAATCGGTTGTTCGCATCCTCTGGCTTAAAATCCCATCCTCCAAAGAAGCGCACCGCCATACGTGTACCAGTGGTGGCGTAAGTCTCGCGCCTTTCCATGGCATCCCAGAGCGCCTCGCGTGTGTTTTCGGTAGCCCAAACTGCGGCATACCCAGAGGCTGCAACCTCCCAGTCCATGACTGTCAAACCTGTTTTTTTGTCATGAAAAAAGGGCGTGGTCATGCGACGCGGGCTGGGTTCCGCCGGCGTGATCTTGCCGAAGAAGTTTTCCTCTGCCATCGCGGCGAGCGCAGTGTGTGCGTCGCTGCTGCCAACCAAACCGAACTTATACGGATTCACGCCCAGTTTCTGCTCGAGTTTCAACCCGTTCTTAAAAGCGGAACGCGCATACTCGAACTCAAGCATGCTCTTCTTCTTCTTTACGGTCAGGTCGAGATTCCCCTTGTCCCATATCTCGAAACTGGCGAATTCGTCGTTAGGCGACAGGTAAGGATGCGACTCGCTGGTGCCCTTGGTTTGGCTCGCTTCATAGAGACGCTCCCACTTGATGCGCTCCTCTGCGTATTTGCGATCGATTTTCTTGCCGAAGGCTTCGACCGTCGGGAACATGCGGCCATTGGAGAGGTTACCGTTGTGGGCGATAGCCAGTACATTGCCGCCGGTCTTTTTTTCATAGTCCGCCATCCACTTCCAGAGATCCACGGGGTTATCGCTGCCGAGCGGTTTCTGGGTGGTGAAGGGTTCAACCTGGCTGGCCTTGGCGGCATTACCGCGGTAGATCACGTTGCGGTGCAGATTGTTGCCCTTGGTGTTCGAGGTCCACTCATAGCCGATGAAGGCGGTAAATCGTCCCGGTTCGTTATAGGCCTCCGCTGCACTGATGGTCTCCTGCCAGGCGTTGGCATAGGCTTTCGTTCCAGGCACGGGCATGATGGCTTTGGAGATTTTGCCCGCACCGAAGGCCTTGATTATCTCCATCGCCGCTTCCATTCCCTTGCCGGCGTGGAGCATTTCATTCCACCGCCTGCCCTGCGGATCGGCCATGACGGTGGGGTCGCCCTTGAAAACAAGGGGGAAGAAGCCAAAACCGTCCGAATGATCAGCCACCACCAGGAAATCCAGCGGACGGGATAATTTGACAAGCTGGCCGGTGTTCGAGGTGACCTGCTCGCCCCGGGCAAAGCGGTACGCGGCCCGGGCGTCGAGCCGAGTACCCGACGCTCCGGCATCCATCGAAAACGAGGTATGAAGGTGGGTGTCGCCGAATAATGGCCGGCTAGGGAAATTGCGGCCCGCATAGGGTGAATATACTGGCTTAGCAGGGTGAACGCTCTTGGCCTTTTTCAGGGTAAGCTCACCCGCATCTTGGGCCGTTGCAGGAAATGCGAGACTACAGGATAACAATCCGGCAATCAGTGAGACACGCAGAGACATTTTCATCATCGTTCCCTCCTCTAAGCCGCGCTGCGGCACAGTATTTTAATCTGAGTTTTAATCATCCACCATATCTATGCTGAACGCTATCACAAGTAACCAAAAGACTGCTTGATTTACGTCAACACTAAAACGCGCCGACGGGCTTATGCTAAATGCCAGCGAACTGAGGTCATTACACCTGATCTGCAGAGCGAGGGTTCACGAGTGGCATCGTCGGCATGACCAGTTGGTAGATGAAGTGAAATGAAGCAAACCGGTGGAGATAGAGAGATGTGCAGAAGATGTTTTCAGAAAGTCGGCATACTGGCATTTTTGCTGATACTTGGGCTGTCGTCAATTGGCGTGAAAGCGTTCGCTACGCCGGTCAGTGAACAGGAGGCCTACGAGATCGGTGTAGAGGCCTACATCTATCTCTACTCTCTGGTTACCATGGACGTGACGCGCAAGGTTTTGACGAATGTCCCGCCGGGCAAGAAGCCAGGCTTCGGGCCGGCCAACGCCTTTTCGCATATGCGCGCCTTTCCTCCCGCGGACTTCCGGGAAGTGGTCAAGCCGAATTTCGACACACTCTACTCCAGCGTCTGGCTAGACCTCTCGAGCGAGCCAATGATTATCTCCGCGCCAGACACTGGGGGTCGGCACTATCTGCTGCCGATGATTGACATGTGGTCGGATGTGTTTGCTGTGCCCGGAAAACGGACCAGCGGTACCGGGGCCGGGCATTGGGCGGTGACCCCGCCAGGTTGGAGCGGTGAACTGCCGGTAGGTGTTTCGCGCATCGCAGCGCCAACGTCCGATGTATGGATTATCGGGCGCACCCAGGCCAACGGCCCGGCGGACTATGAGAACGTCCATAAGATCCAAGACGGCTACAGGGTTACACCGCTTTCGCAATGGGGCAGGAGGCCGAAGCCGGCCCCGTTCAAGTCTGATCCGAACGTTGATATGGCGACCGATCCCCTTAATCAGGTTATCGGCATGTCGGCGTCGCAGTTCTTCGCTTACGGTGCTGATCTGATGGCCAAGCATCCGCCCCACTTGACCGACTGGTCGCAGCTGGCCCGCATGAAGCGTATCGGCCTCGAGGCGGGAAAACCGTTCGACCTTGCCAAACTTAGTACCGCCGTTCATAAGGGCCTTGAGCGCGTCCCGACAGATGGCCTCAAGGCAATACGAGCCAAATACAGTAGGCTTGCGCAGATTATTAACGGCTGGCAGATGCAGACTGAAAGCATGGGCGCTTGGGGCGACAATTACCTAAAACGGGCCGTGATTGCATTGACCGGTCTCGGCGCCAACCAGCCGGAGGATGCCATTTATCCCCAGTCCCTCACAGATGCCGATGGTAACCGGCTCCTGGGTGGCCGCTCATATGTGCTCCACTTCGACAGGTCGGAGCTGCCGCCCGCGAAGGCATTCTGGTCGCTCACAATGTATGACGTCGACGGCTTTCCTGTTGCCAATCCCATCAAGCGCCATGCGATCGGTGACCGCGACAAGCTCAAATACAATGATGACGGCTCGCTGGACCTCTACATCCAATCAGAAAGCCCCGGCAAGGACAGGGAAGCGAACTGGCTGCCGTCGTCAAAGAGTGGAGAGCTGAACATCACTATGCGCCTTTATGCACCCAAGGCCGAGGCGCTTGATGGTCGTTGGGTTCCGCCGGCAATCACAAGGGCGAAGTGATAGTGAATGCCAGTATCTCGCTCGCATTGACGGTGAGCAGCACTAACGTGAAATCAATCAGCTTAGTGCGGAGAAAGTGCGTTAGTCCAAACCCTTGTTGAATAACGAAGTGCGATTAGGGTGCACACCTAATTATCCAGCCTTCTTTGTCATATCTGGTCAAGGCTCATAGCCGCTAGGATATCATGGGCGGTTTTGCACGTCCTCGAAACAATGATAGCCACCGCACTTCATGCAATGCAGATCCAGCGCAAAGCCATGTTCAAGAAGGATTGCGATGTCACCGGAATTTCTGGATATCCATCAGCTATACCGAACGTCAGGTCGAAGCCGATATCGAACCCTCAACATTAGCGGGCATGTCATTTCTCGAAACAGGCGATCTTTAATTTGGAGACGCTAACTTGACTTCAGTCATCTCCCCGCCTGTTTTTGAAAAAGAGACGAATCAGGTTTCGTTCGCCAACGAGTTCTCCCAGGGCACGAAAGGCAAAATAGGGAATCAGGATAAGCATCACGACGAAGGAAGTTGCTGTCATCTGAGCTAGGGTTCCGTCCGCGACTTCCGCAAGTGACTCCGCGACTGTACCTCCATGAATCATTCCAGTGAGGATCTCTTCGATAATCGTCAGAAAGACCAGAAACAGGACGAATACAAGTGACTTGTAGAGGATTGGAATAATTAACGGATGATTCTTGAAACGTTCGCCAATGTGGAGCATGTGACCTATCATCATGAATTTTGCACAAATAACTGCCTTGACTGCCGCTAAGCCAAACGGTGCATAGTGAATATTCTCTGCTTGTAGAACTGCAACCTTGAATAAAATTAGCGCAAGAAAACAGACATACAGATAGGCCGTCAGGACGGCCATCTCCCGGATTTCCCGAAGGGCCTTCTCGCGGATAGAAGCTTTGGCAGCATGCCGCGGAATACCATTGTCACTTTTGTTGTACTCGGCTGTCATAGCAGGGTTTTATAAATCCTCCCCCTTAGGTCGTCCGCCTTTATATTGGCAATGCTTTGATCCGCCACCGAGACAGAACGCCATCACGCGGAGGACTTAATCCCTGCTGAGAAGAGATAAATGAACTCAGCAGTTTCAAGTTTTCCAAAGCAGAAATTGTCGTTAATACAGGCTCATCCTCCATATCTCTCAACAAGGTTTAACGACTCGCTTTTGCTCTCAAACCAGGCGGACGTGAGACCCAAGCTTTACCACTTTTGCCTATCTTAAAACCGAGATCAAACAATGCGTTCATATATTTTCGATCAAAAAGCTCCGTACTCGTATCTTTAAAATCGGTTGGAATGGACGAAAGGTGATATTTTATCCGGTTTATTTTGGCTGTTTCGTATATTCTGTAGAGATCACCGATACCCTGATTTTTGATCAATGTTGAGAGTGATCGGCTAATGATTTTCATGGTCTTTGCTTTAACACTTTGCCATTCTGGCCCTAGCCGACCATTGCGGATAATATAAACATGGCGTCTCGGTCTTATCCCAAGCTTTCGATCAACTTTGGTGGCGTTCACCTGTCCGGGAAATAAAAAGACCTGTGCTGTAACACCACCATCCACATGCATTTCGTCTCGAACGTCTCCATTGGTTTTCACCTTTATTTGAACGGGCGGAAACGCTCCGGGGATCGCGGCCGATGCAAGAAGTATCCGGCGGAACAGCTTAAGGGCCATGTCATTGTCAAGTGACGCGATCCTTCCCATGTCCCACATAACCGGCCTTTCTGCGTCAAGATTTGTTGTTCCGATATACAGACGTCGGCCTTTGTTAAATTCGCGTGCTATCTCCCTCAAAAACTTCCGGTCAACATATTTGGCTATAAGAACAGCCAGAGGGTGATTATTAGCAAATGCAGTACCCCCGAACAGACCAGCAAGCACGTTCAGACTTTCAACATCGCTTGATGAGATAGTTGTAAAAACTTTTTTCAGTTGAGCATCATAAGCGGATCCCAAAAAAGCAAAAGGTGCTGTCAGTGCACCTGTACTGATCCCCGTTACAATTTCAAACTCTGGCCGTGTCCCTCTTGCAGTCCACCCCACCAACAGGCCGGCACCATAAGCTCCATTTGCAGAGCCTCCGGAAATTGCAAGATAACTCACCGTGTGACGCGCACCACGAGCCAAAAGCTCCGGCCGTTCAGCGCGAATCTGATCGTGCCGGACCTGTAAAAATTCGTTTAAGTTCTCGGGAACAGCGTCAGCCCATGTACGAACACCAGGGATATCGACTGGCACGCCAACAGGTTTCGCCTGGTTAACAAGCTCCTGCGGGACTGGTACGCGAAAAGTCATTGAGGCACAGCCCTGACTCAACAGGCCACCAATCAATATCATAGCTAGAACTTGTAGGCGCATGGGACTCCAATTAATCATTATAAACTCATCACCCGATAATCTGAGATTTTAATGCATCTCAACTACACGGGGAGCCGAGATGTTGCAATCAAATCCTCACCAATTTCATTCTGCTCTTTGATAGACAATATCCGAAATTAAGATATCGCCATGAACCATGGAGCATCATTATCAGAACGATATTAAACCCATTCTTATATTGTTGCTATCGCGACAAAAAATGGGGCCAACATCATATAGTGAGGTGAAAATTTGTTTGGCTTCATGTCAGTCGCCTCTAAACTCGTATTCTAGGATTGACCAGCCCCATGAACAAAATCCATGGCCCAGGTCTCGTTGCTATGGCTGGCCTGAACTTCATCTTCCCGCAGCGTGGCCTTGAGCCGCATTGGCTCGGATAGCGGCAAGTAATTGGCCCCGTCGTTAGATTGGACTGGCGACGGGCTGCAGCCCGTCGGCAAGGCACTTGAGATTTTCGAGGTCTATGAGATGAAGTCTGCCGTTTTGCAGCTCTTTGATAAAGCCCATGCCTTTCAGTTCGAGAAGTGCCTGAGCCAGAGTATCGATATCAAGCCCCAGAAGACTCGCGACGACGTTGCACTTGAGAGAATCGGAAACAATCGACGGGGCCCGACCCTCATGCACATTCTGGCGGGATATAGATACGAGAAAAGCTGCGAGACACTCGACGGGCGTAGATGCCCCCCGATTGAGAATTGATGTTTTTCGTCGCTCGAATTCTCTCGCAATGGCATGTGCCTGTTTTTTTCCCAGAACCGGATCGCGTTTCGCTAGCGCGACAAATTCGTTTTCCTCGAAGCAGGTGAGAACGCTATCCCTTATAGCGCGCGCATTGTCGCAATATTGCTCGAAGCAACCGAGCCCAACAAAATCGCCTTGGGCCGCGATCTCGACCGTATGATTGGGCCGCCCAACACATTTATCAAAAATGGCGACTGCTCCGTGCGCCATTTTGTAGTAATGAGTTCTAGTGTCACCCTCCTGATACAAATAGTCTCCGACCGTCAGAACCCTTAACTCTGGGTCAGGAGGAATAACGGTAGGGCGCGGTTGCCGCGTGGCGGCTCCGGGTTCCCCGTATGGAGCGTCGGTGTCGATAAGCATAAAACAGTTCCTACACGTCTATAAGTGCTTGCTGCTAGAACTTGCCCCACATAGGGGGCCCTTCGCACTCGAACATTACATTAAAATTGATACCGCATCAGAAGTTGTATGTATTTGACATGCATCAACATCAAAATAATTCTTGCCAAAAGGGAGCCGTTCACACCTGTCTCATGATTGCTGACGGGAAACAAATGACATAGCGAAAATATCCCAAATATTCTGACCAGGTACAATGGGCAACATGCAACCTCTCAAATGTGGCTCTCCATAAAATCTGCCGCAGACTGACGTAATTTGATGCAGATCATATTCGCGGCCGTGAATTAGGTCTAAGTTGAAACGCTATGAAATCATAACTACTACATGGATGCTCGCTGGCGGATGATAAAGTCAACGTTCAAAGCTAAACTCAGCAAGCAGAAGGTGGTCATATTTCTCGCTTCCGGAGCATCGCGGGAGGGAGGAGTATGTGGAGCGGTTCTGTCGTCCACGGATCGGTGCAGCACTGGAAGTTCGCATCATAACGCCCTAAGGGGAGTTCCAGCTCGAGCGCATAATCTTGTAGCGAGCGCCAACTCCTATTCTGTTTTTACGGTAGAGAAATACAACCAGGAGGAACTCAATGTCAGCTAAATATTCAATTGCGGTTTTAGGTGCCGTTTTGGGTTTAAGCCTTTCCTTTACCCCTCAACCGTCGCACCACAGCGACGAAAAGTCATTTGTGGTGACGTTTTCGCAGGCCGATGCCAGGGGTGGTCGGCGAGGTGCTCGTCATGCAGCTCGCAGGACTACTCGGCGGGTCGCCCGCAGGACTACTCGGCGTGTATATCGTCGAAATTCCGTAGCAAACTGCGCCTATCGCTCTTCCTATTATTACTGCGGTGGCGTCTATTACCGTCCGGTCGTCGAAGGCGGCACGACTGTGTACGTAGTCGTTAATCCATAAGGCAAAGAGGTCGAAAATGAAAATGTTGCGCAAACAGCTTGTCATAGCTGCATTGGCTGTGATGGCCCTCACCGGTTTGAGCGGGATTGCCGACGCTCAAAATATTTTTCAGGTCTGTGAGACTGACATTCAAAAATATTGCAGTAAGGTCAAGCCTGGCCATGGTCGGCTAATCACCTGTCTTTACGCCCACGAAGACCAAATATCTGACGCCTGTGATCAGGCCACGGGCGAAATGGCAGATCAGTTGGATTGGTTCCTGCACAGAGTGAAAACCGCCTTGGAACAATGTACAGTTGATATCGAAAAACATTGCGCCAAGGTGGCATTGGGTGAAGGCAGGATATACAGATGCCTTAAGGACAAGAAAGCCGAAATCAGTGGGGAGTGTAAACAAGTCGTGGATACTGTGACGGAGCGCCTCGTTAAATAACCACTCATATCAGTCGGAAAAGTAAGCAGATTTTATCTGGGTTGCCGAAGGTGCGGAAAGTATTTTCCTTGGCTAGCTTCCGTGGCCTATCGGCAACTTATTGATATAGTCGCAATATTTTCGATGAAGTCGACATTCCTGAGTGCGGGATTCTGGGGAGAAATTGTTTTGGGTTCTAAGTTCAAGCGTTTCCAGCCTAAGACCTTCAAGCTGTTTGCTGTCTGCCTCGTTGCAGTTCTGGCGATACCAGCGGTTGTCTTCGCTTGCGGTCAAACAGAGCCTGCCGTATCCGATATCAACGCAAAAATAAGTGTTGAGGGCGAGTGTTATGATAGCGAGCGCTCTTTAATTGGCCTCGGTAGCGCAACCATCCCATTGGGCCATAGCTTCGGGTCCCGGGCGGACGGAGATTTTGGCAGGATTGACGATAAAATCCTTCTCGGCGGCGGCGCGCATTTATTTGCACGTGATCCATCTAAATATCTGCTCGGTGTCTATAACAGCTATAATGGCCGGGACTCGAACGATATCTGGCGCACTGCGATGGAGGCGGAACTTTATCAGGACCGTTTTTCGTTAACAGGACTCGCCGGATTTGAGAGCTTTAATGTGCACAACACATCAGGTGGGTTACTTGTGCTCAATACGGATAACGATCAGTTTTTCGATCATGCCGATTTGCCCTTTTATCCTGATGATGACTTGGAGATATATATCGGAGATCGCTATGTGAATGAAACCAGTCTTGATGCTGCTGTAGTTGAACACCTGCTCAGCGGACTTGGCCTGCCTATTATACCCTTTGCACAGGGAAAATCTGGTGCGAGCGTTAATTTCACATTCAATGGGGGGGCGAAAATAACTTGGCTGCTAAAGACTAATAACGATGATTTGGTCGGTAATTGCCTCGACCCCTAAAACAACCACTGATAGACGTCGAGCACTTCGTCTGAAGTGATTGGGTGATAATGGGCATGAGACGTGATGGGTCCATGTCTCAATCGTTTGCAATCTGACAATGTCTGCAAGTGGCGCGACCCTGACTAATGAACATGATCAAGGTTGGAAAAACCGCCGCCCAACACAATAGGTTCTGGAATTAAAATATTCGTGACTATGGCAACACCGCGCGCCCTAGTTAAAATCCGAAGATATTTTGTATCCAGTCATTAAAGCCAGGTTGCGAATTGCCGTACCCAGCGGCACTCACATTTTTCTTCGCCGCTAATTTAAATCTAGGGGCTGGTATGAGATGTGACTTACCTGTCAGATGCCCAACGATTAACCGGTCGTGCCCGTAATAATCATCGTGGAGTTTCAGCTTTCCACCGCCATCAACCCAAGCTGTGAAATAGGTGACGTGTACAGGAATAGTCCGAGCGAGGTCCACTCGGTGATTGACGCGGCCCTGGATGAGCTGGTCGACATATGAACGGGGCCAACCTTTGTCTTTGTTGAGCAAGATTTCAGCGAGCCTGGCAGGGTTTTGGAGGCGGATGCAGCCGTGGCTATAGAGACGGACGTCGCGTTTAAACAGACGCTTTGAAGTGGTGTCATGCAGGTAAACCGAATGCTTGTTCGGGAACATGAATTTTACATATCCCAATACGTTTTTTTCGCCCGGAGGTTGGTAAAACTCATATTTCTGTGCGTCAGCGCGTCTCCAGTCAATTCGGTAAGGATCGACGTCACGTCCGCCGATGCGAACCCGAAGATTCTCTTTTCGGATTATATCCTTGCCGCGGCGCAATTGCGGAATGATCTCCGAGGTTTTGATCGAGTTGGGTACATTCCAATATGGATAAAAAGCCAGATATTCCATTTGGTCGGAAAACACCGGCGTCTGATTTGTGACTTTGCCAACCACAACATTCGCTACATGGATGATTTTTCCGTGGTTAACAACGCGCATACGAAAATCAGGAATATTGACCCTGATATGGTAGGCGCCCAATTCCTGCGGCATCCAGCGCCAGCGCTCCATATTGACAAGCACTCTCTGAACCGCGGCCTGTTTGCTTGAGCTGCTCATTAAGACAATAAGTTTTTGCCGAAGCATCTCGAACTGAGGATGTTTGGGATGCAGGGCGCGCATATAGAGGCCCGGCGCGTTTGCTGTGGAGATCGATTGTAACACGCGCTTTGCATCAAATGGCCTGGGGCCCCGGTCGATATTGCTGTTGAGCTGCCGTGGATCAATCCGCCAGCCTTTTGCGTGATAGGCATATCTTAATATGGTCACGCTCAGCGCAAGCTCGGCTTGGGCAAGCCCGTTCGCTGTGAACGTCAAATTGGGAATTCTGAAATTTCTAGCGTCGAGTCCAAATTGGTCGGCACGCCGGAGCTCGTTGATGATCGCGGCTCCACGCCAGTTAAATCCCATGCCCGTGAGCCAGACCGGTCGATGGCTATTGTCTTTGTAAAATTGCTTCAATAATTCACGGCTCGGTCGATCAGAAACCAGTCCCAGTCGACCGGAATGCGCCAAAAGCCGACTTAATTCTTTAGCCACCGCTTTATCCGAAGTTACCGGGTGCAGCTCATCCGTTTGAACCGAGGTCAGACTAAATGAATTAGGTCCTGATGGATTTTGGGAATATTGCGGGGCGCAATCACTCGACAATAGAGAAAAAAACACGACAACTAACGTCTGAGAGATTTTAGAAAATCTCTGCATCATCGAATTCGCCAGTTGCACGAAAAAGACCGCCATAAAAGATCCCTTTCCGCCCCCACAAATGCTCACGAAGCTGAAAGCTTGGCCCGATTTATAATTCTCTCTCTCCGGCCTTATTCAGACTTGAGCTTCGCCTGTCCATTTCTTTTTAACTTGTCGAAAGACCAATGTTTTGGAATGCATTTTTATAAGATCATCGATCTCTATTCATATCGTGACATGGATTAGTTGCGCCGTAAAGCGCACTTCCAATTATTCGTAAAATCGGATCTTTATCCATGTCACGCGCGTTCGGGCAGTGTGCTCCGAGAGGCGGACGGAGTGTGCGTCGTCATATAATTTGAGACACTTGGGCAATGTCGTTTAGAGAGATTTTGGCCCATCTGTTGGTTGATATTCCGCCAACTTTAGCTCACGCATTAGGCCCCCTGGGGTATTTTTGGAGGGGGCGGGGGACCACAATCCACATGTGCAAAGTGGGTATGTGAAAGGGCCGTTGTTGGCCCGCTGCTCCCGTACCAGCCA